>Ga0066861_10000052_pt1 | contig 26924 bp, 20 predicted proteins | sample ETN02SmetaG_3_FD_66434 | JGI IMG/M metagenome (GOLD analysis project Ga0066861, IMG submission 66434) | Marine microbial and viral communities from oxygen minimum zone, Eastern Pacific Ocean - ETNP2014F10-02SV257 | ecosystem: Environmental > Aquatic > Marine > Oceanic ... | reverse complement strand
GAAGCCTTGACGGATCTTATTGTCTAAGGTCAAGACCTTAAATGTTAACAGTTTCGGCATATCGAAACCTTAAACCAAGTTCGGAGGCTTTCTCTTCCACAATTTATACAAAAATTCCTTCTTTCCTTTTCTTTCAAAAATCTACTTAAACCCTAATATTGTTTCCTCCATCTTTCTATACTCGTCTCGAAAAAAAAACACAGCACCCTAAAAAATCTTTTTTTTCAAACGATGTAAAAAAATCGCCCATTTCTCTCCATCATCACTCAGATTTGATCTTTAAAAAATCTTTCTTACTCAAAAAACACTCAAAAAACACTCAAAAAATCGTCAGTCCTCGAAACTTTAAAAGACATGTATTCGTTCAGTACTATTTCCTCTTTTGCGGGAAAGTCCCTCACTGGTCCGTCAAACGGAACATGCGCAAAGGTTTCAATTATTTATAAATTATTGTTCATTTACTTACATGTATTCTCCAGCATACTGCTCGCGCATCGTGGATGCCGGGGTCTAAGCTTCCCTCTTATTTAGATGGATCAAAACCAGGGTACGATTATATTTTTTTCGTTTTATTCTGTATGAGCATCTTCCACTGCATGTGCTGACTTTGCTCTCTCTTTAACAGTGACTATGGATTTGACCCTTTGGGACTTGGGGAAGTGCCTGCGAACTTGGAACGTTTTCGAGAGGCCGAACTTCTGAATGCCCGTTGGGCAATGCTTGGTGTTGCTGGCTGCTGGGGCGTAGAAGCGGGAGGTTTTGGTACCTGGCAAGAGGCTCCGCTGGCAGCCCAACAAACTTGGGGTGGGATTGATCTTCCGATATCTAACACGTCTACTTTGGTTGGATTCGAAATTTTGCTGATGGCTTTTGTAGAACAACAGCGAATTTCAGAGAAAGATGTATCTAAACGAATGTATCCTGGAGGTTCATTTGATCCAGCTGGTTTATCAAAGGGCGATGACTTCGAAACTTTAAAACGCAAAGAAATCGCAAATGGAAGACTCGCAATGGTAGCTTTTCTTGGGATTTTGGCTCAGAATCAAGCATACCCAGATGGTCTTGGACCAGTACAAGCACTCTTGAACCATGTTGCAGATCCATGGCATGTAAATGCAGCCTCAAACTCCCTTGCTGTTCCATGGATTTAGTTTGGTTTGAACTCTACTTATTGCACTTTTTAAAAACGGTATTTTTCATGATATTAAGCTTTCAGGCTTCATTAAAAGTATAGAATTTTGTTCTGTGCAACTACATGTGCATCTGCAAATGGAAATATATGAATGCTATTCGTTTTATTTAATCTTTTTTGATACTTCTATTACATTCCTTTTTCATTTTTTGCCTTTTCTTGGGTGTATTTATGTATGCATGGTGAACTTTGCATATTATGTCTTAAATTTATGATAGCATTATTTTCCAATATCATATACACCCCTCGACACTGTGGTGAGCTTCTTCAGACCAGATTTTTGCACAACTTTTTATGTTGTTTTCTGACTTTCATTTGAAAGAAAGAAGCTTACTATTTCACGTTTACTATTATTTGAAGAGCGAACTTCTTTCACTGCTGAAACTACGCCAGGCATAGGCTGGATCGGCGAAATATAACTTCAAAACTTTCATCACTGAGTCAAACTTTGTAATTATTCTCTAAAGAAGTTGGCTGAAATGGAAATTCTTTTCTCATATTGAGGACCCTTCTTTTTCATATTCTTAGAAAAACTCTCAAGTTCAAAATCAGTGAACTTAAAATCGCATACACTTAGAGTATCTGAAACTGGCTTCTTTTGAGTGCTTGCCCTGATGCTTTTAGCGTGCTTTCCATCATTACTAAATGAGGAATTTTTGCTCCTATGATTCGTGTTACAAATCTTTTCCTTTCCTCCATCTATGCATTCGAATGCATTACTTGAGCCCCCACAATAAATTTTGACTTGAGTATTTCTAGAACGTCCTGCAATATTCAAATGATTACACTTAAAATTTTGAATCTCAACATATTCATTACGATTTGAATAGTGTAGGGCAGAATTGCGATCCTGGCATACTTCAGCATGTCGCCGGTCGCTAAAACTAGGATGCGCAATTTCTAATTGAATTCGTTTCGTCTTCCATTTAGAACCATTGTAAACCCGAAGGCAATGATTCTGTACATCTTGGCTTGCAAACTTGATTTCGAAATGTGCAAAACCTCTACAAAAGCGTTGGAACTTCAACTCTTTGTAACGTGCTATCTGGACTTTTTCAACTTGTCCAAAAGGTTTGAACAATTCCTTCAATTCCTTTTTAGTTACTGCTTGATGCAACCCAGAAATATACAGTCGAACCATTTTATTCACTTAGCCAAATGCTTAGTTTTGCACTCTTTATCCAACTCTAGTTCAAATATACTTCACATTGAACTTGTTAAGAAATTTCTAAGCTCGATCAAAGGTACGATACACAAGAAAACCAAAGGTCAGAAAAGATATTTATGCTAGGAACTTACTAAACACAGTGAAAAATGGAATTGGACTATGGATATATGGAAGGGCCATAAATCCCCTAGAGTGCGTCCCATAGTTTGAGGCTCGTCAACAAAAAGAAAGCGCCTCAGACACATCGGAAATCCTAAAATTATTTTACAGTTTAGGGTGGTAAGCTAAAAAAGAGAATTTATGCAAATCACACTTTTGCTTTTCCTTCTTTTGTTCAATCCGCACTAATTTAGCACCTTGGAGAATTGGCAGTCTTGTTTGTTATAGAATTGATCGGTTTGATCTAAATATTATTGATGTGAAGCTAAACATAGAAAGGGCGAAGCAACAACCGCACAGTTACACTAATTTTTTAGAAGAATCTTGAGTATGTACTCCTCTCACGAGTTGAATGAATTCTCTCCTTCTCGTTTAGACGGGGTAGATATAAATGCAGAAAAATGGTATCGTTGGTCCTACTGTGAGTTCTTAAAGGATGCTGGAATGAAAATTAATGTGTACGTTTTATTTCTTTCTTTCACTCAAAGTTTGCGGTAAACTGAATGTTTCGAATTCCAGTCCTCAATTAACCATTGCTACAGCAGTCGTGTTCTGCCATAAGTTCTTTGCAAATCACTCTCATAAACAACCCGAAAATGAGCGCTTTGTAATACATTCTCAATTATTTTGATGAATTTTATTTTACTATGCCTGCAGGTTATTGCAACTGCTTGTTTGTTTCTAGCTGGTAAAGTTGAAGAGACCCCAAAAGCACTTCGAGATGTAGTTAAAACTGCTTTATTTATAAAATATCAAGATGAGCCGAAGCGCTACAATAAATTAATCAATGATCGAGTACGTTGATAACCTTTTTTATTGGCATACCTTTAAACATTCCTTAGATATTTATGGAGCAACAAAGAGATGCGATTCTTTGTGCTGAGCGATTATTACTCCACACACTTGGGTTTCATTTTCATGCTGAACATCCATATAAGCACTTACTACGTATTGTGAAACAAATGAGCGAAGAGAAAGTTATCCCAGAAAAAAATGCAAGAGATCTCGCCCAAGTTGCGTGGAACTTTGCGAATGATAGGTATACATTATCTTTGATAATTATTGAGCTTGATATTGATATATGAAGTTATATAGCTTGCGTACTCTACTTTGCCTTCAGTATACACCTCTTGAAGTTGCTCATTCTGTACTTTTCCTAGGTAAAACAAAAATTCATCATTTCTTCATAATTTACCCTTTTTCCTCCGTTTAAGCTTCGAAATTTTTAAGTGCAAAAATTTCTGTAGAGAAGGATTGGTGGGAAAAATGTACCGTACATCAAAGCATACGCGAAGATATAAGTAACCAAATTTTAGATCTTTACGAACAGACGGGTGGTTCGACTATTTCAACGATAGCAAGTAGATTTTAGAGGAGTTTAAAGTTCGTATTAAAGAAGAGCCAAAGTGAAGTGATTCAATATCAGAATACTTCGCGAAAATGGTTCTTGATGGACTCGAGTGGAACTAATTAGTGTTGAAAATGTTTTCCAATGCTTCCTCGACGTGGTCGTCCTTCGGCCTATGATCATCATTATAACTCTTCATGAGAGAAAGGGGAAAAGAAAGTATTCCAAATAGAATAGCTTTTATCGGATGGCACCATGTGTTAATAAAAGATTTCGATCAAAAATATAATCACCTTCCAAATGAGCATATAAAATTTATGCAAAGAAGCAGAAGAGCTTAAGTCAACTTTGGCTGCTTTGAGCAGAATTACAGATCCTCCAATAGCGTGACCAAAAATCTGCAAATCTTACTTATTGACAAGAGATACTCCTAATATATTCATACCGTAATGTAAAAATTCAACTTAGTTGTGCAGAACTTTGAAAACAGAGCACCACTATATTAACTTAAATTAAATACTTCCGGAAACTATCGCCAATTTACCATGAATATGCAAGAGTTAACAGCAAAATACATATCTTAAATGTTGATGAGATCTGAATTTTCTTACATTAGTTTATATTGGATAAAATAAACAACCTCACCCCAAATCGAACGCTAAGTGTTTGAATCCCCTCTTGTGCATCACCCATGACATCTGGTATGTCCTGTTTCCATCAAAATCAAAATTCTGATAGAGCAAATCAAACAAAAATTATACTTTGAACAATGCAATAACTACAGAATAAATGCACATAAAAAATATGGAGAAAACAAGATTTCTTCTCAACTCAATTCCAAGGAAACCACTAGTGAAAATGTCAAAATTTAATATAAATAAGCTTTTTAAGACCGAAGAAAAAATAGGCAAAGAGTACCTTCCAAGTGCGTGGCAGTAAAATCCTATCTGCACAATCAAAGCTCTCACAATTAATATACAACTGGTGGCCAGAAATGGATTCTCCTTTTTATATTATTTTTAAGATGAAACCATGGAAAGATTTATTGATTCGGTACCTTCCAGTGAAGCATTCTAATATCAACAGAATACATCAGGCCAAAAGCGAGGCTGTTTTGTAATATACACTTATATTTCTCATGAATTCTTATGAATTCAATTACCTTGAGACTAAAGTACATATAAGTGGAGTGGAATCGCTGTAGACCCCTTCAAATATGCAAGATTAATTAATTTCTAAAAGGAAAAATTTGGTTTACCAAACAACACAGAAATTAAAACTGAAAAAGCAATAATAAATAGCGCAGTGCTTGCATTGAACTCTCCACTGGCAAGAGGTAGATAAGGTTTGTTGACCTGTGGAAATTAAATACAGATAATTTCATTGAAGCAATATTTACGATACCATATCAATCTTTTTATCATAAACTTGATTCAAGCCAACAATAGCTACATTCATGCAAAGGGCAGAACATATAGCCTTGAAACAAAATGTCTATTTTCGTCTTAGTTCTCTAAAAATATACCTTTCCAAATATATCAAAAAAGATCACATTCGGAGCTGAAACTGCCATTAATGATACAGATGCAACACTGACCTATCATAATGCACTTGAAATGTCCTTATTTATCTTATTGTTCCAGCTTACCATAGTTCCAAAAACAGTGTGTGGACGTGAAAATCTCACCAAAGCTGGAGCCGAAGATTTATCAGCAAAACTGTTGAAATCTCTCGTGAGTGAAGATGAAATTTCATGTACAATCACGACCTCGCATGTTTATTCTCAATACTATGCATTGCCATCGCATTTTTGCCGCGATTTAGATAATGGCTTTTTCTGAATCTTTCGCATGTTGACCGGTCTTTATACGTTGAATCTAAAACAGTTAAGAATCTCATTTGTAAACTTTGACTCATAGTTGGAATTGGTGTGACTACTCAGCGCCTAAGGATAGAATATGAATATTTTATGATGTGATAGCAAGAACGTTACCTCTCTATTTCTATTTAGTGATTTAAATCCCGTATGAGGAAGCAATTAGTCGACTTCAATGTTTGCCTTTTTAAAATGAATAATGTAGCGGCAACACTCTCTTGCCAAATATTCAATACGACTTGATTCTTCCCGGGTACCGTTGTACTTTCACATTCATTTTCAATTATTTTTAGCTCAAACTGGACGAGTGAACCCTAAACTTTGACCAAACCAAAAAAAATCAAGATGAGACAATTGTGAGAGACCCATTAATACTGCTATGGAGCTTTATTACACCGTGAAAAAATAATTCTAGGAGGTCTCAAATTTTCTTAGTGAAGGACAGTTTATTATTCTCTGCGACTAGCAAGCAAATAGAAGGAATAGAACAGGTGATCTATTATATACTGTTGAAAGATAAGAAGAGACGATTTCAACTTTTCATTCAGTGAATAACTTTTGTATAAGGCTTTACCTACTCTTGCTGAAGCTAACAAGCAAATAAAAAACACTAGAACACTTCGTTCACTCTTATACTCAGGTTTTATGCTGAAATTGGTGCGGAAAGATTGACGAGACTCTACATCCCTTTTGCAAAGCACTATAGGATGCTTGAAAAAGAAGAAAATGTAAGTGTATTTTTGGGATACCTTAGTTCGATGCTGTGCTTAGTCCTTTCATGTAAGTTCTGACTCTCTGATAAATAAGAACACTCAAAAAATTATGTTCTAGGTACGGGCGCAGCCTATGGTTCCGCTCAAGCAGGTTTGGGATTATGCCGTGCGGGTAGTAAAAATCCAAATATGGTCATTAAAGGGATTATTCCAGTGGCCATGGCCGGTGTTCGGGGTATTTATGGTTTGGTCCTTTCGATAATTATATTAAGCGGAATTCATCCTGAAAAAGGTTATAAAGAATATAACGGGATGATGCATTTAGGAGGTGGACTATGCTGTGGACTATCTCAATTTGCAAGCGGTATTGCTGTTGGAGTTGTTGGAGAAAGCGCTAGTCAAGCTGTCGTTCGTCAATCAAAGTTATTCGCCCCCATGGTATTAGTTCTTATCTTTACTGAGGCACTTGCTTTGTATGGTTTGATTGTTGGCATGATAATGGCCCAGCAAGGGCAACGTATTATTGACATGGGCTTGCACCTTTAAGGAAAATATTGCTTTTTTATTTCATTACTTGTAACTCGAAATTTTCTTTACTGGTTATTTATCTACCTTAAGTTCATTTTCTGTTGTATCTACCTTCAACCAGTGCATCAAAGCTCCAAAATGCAGTACTTGTCGCGATAATTTAAACAAGACAGGAGTTGCTATGAGACTTAATGCTGTCGAACCAAGCAGCAATAAATATAGTTTTCTATGAACTAACCCAACTGCAGAAGCTCTACTCAGGAGCACAAATGAAAACTCACCCACTTGTGCAAGCGACATCCCAACTGTGAAGCTTGTTCTGAAGTTGTAACCAAAAGCCCGTACCACTAGTGTAATTAATGAACATTTGAAAACTATTATTATCAGTAAAGTTGCGAAAAGTACATCCAAATGAACCCAAAGAAAGTAAGGATTCATGATCATCCCTATTGCGGTTAAAAACAAGGCAGCAAAAAGGTTTCTTATTGGCTCAATCTTTGTGAGGGCTTGTTCTGAGAAAGTCGTTGATGAAACCATGACACCTGCAATAAATGCCCCCAGCTCTATACTCAATCCTATATGATCACTCAACCAAGCTATTAATAGGCAAAATGCAATCAAAACTAGCTGGAAAAGCTCACTACTGAACGTGAAAACAGCCCTCATAAAATGACAAATTACATAGCGGGTGATAAAAATACACAATACCAAAAAAAAAACCATCGTAATGACAGTCTGTATCAATGATACTACTCCGTCTACAACGCCATGACTCCCTCCTAGGACAGGGAGTAGAGCAAACAATAACCCGATCGTACAATCCTGTAGAATTAAGGTACCCAAGGTAATTTGCCCATGTAGAGTGGACATTTCATCCCTTTCCATAAGGCATTTGACAACAACTGTTGTTGATGACATGGAAAGAAACCCTCCGATAAATATACCCTCCTTGGTAGGTGCTCCTGAAAAGTCACTTAATACTCCACATAAAAGCATTGCTAATAATACTTCGATGCTTCCTCCAAGTATAGAAACATTTTTAACATGTCTCAGTTTAGATATAGAAAATTCTACTCCAAGGGAAAAGAGGAGAAAAACCACCCCAAACTGTGCCAGAGTCTCGACCTGAACCAGTTCAACAACAAGGCCGAAGCCTCCAGGGCCAATTAATGAGCCTGAGAGTAAGAATCCTGTGATAAACTGCTGCCCAAGAGCACCAAAAACAGCAGCTCCAATGGTTGCAGCACAAATTATTATCACGATATCAGTGATCAGTCTGTGATCTTGCTGCAACTCCATTGTGCCATTTTTGGGATTCGAAATAACAAACTCATTGTCTGACGAGTCAATAAGTCGTTCCACAAAAATTTCGTGCTCGGGAATATGATTTAAAACCGAGTAAGTGAAGACTCTACTCGAAATTTTGGCTATAGAACGTCGAAACTTTCCGAGGCTGCTATTTTCTTGAGCATTTCCTGAAATGCTGGACACACCTACATTATTAGCCGACTCTAATGGAAACGAAGGAGATTTCGATCGACTAACTCGTACAACGGTTTCCAGAGTAGCTCCTTGTAAAGCAATTGATCGATTAAAACTTCTACCAGCGCCTTCTGAAGCCATCCCTTTGGACTCTGTACCATCCTTATCGTTGAATTCCTTGGCTAGAACCTTCTCAAACTGTGCAGCCAAAGTTTTCTCAAAGACCTTTCCAGAACTAGTTTTAGCATTGTACTCCTTTTCCTGAAATGAATCTGAAACAGTAGGAATAGTCGAGGAAAAATCTGCTTCAAAGCAGTTCGCCCTTTGAAGCAATGAAGAAAGAAAAGTTACTGCAAAAATCATAAGTGAACGAAAGATTGGATTCATTTCAAACAATATTGTTGTCGTTGCCTTCCTTTCTCGTTCTAACTTTCCTCTAAGTATAACATTTGAACAGTTTATGAAAGCTCTCCAAACTCCAAAGATGAAAAAAATCTATCATAACGCTTCTAGAACTCTAGAGACATGGAATATGTGAAAGTTTGTGAAATTTTAGTGTAAATTGAAGGTTCTAAATAATTTTCTTTTACGAGTACATATTCGTGCTCGTAGAAATAATATTTTTGTGTTAAACGACGTATGGCCATATGGTAGGTTCCCAAATTTCTCCCGACGTTGGAAACTTAATTTCAGCGACCTGGGCACTTGGCGTTTTTTGGTTTCATTTGCAGTCAGCAGTCTCTCAGTCACTCTCACACTCATTTTGGTGTCATTCCAGGTTAGACAAGTTTTGTTCTGCTACAGAGCTTTTTATCTTACTTTAGTGCCGGGATAATATGTTCGATTTATTTATAAAAGGAAAGAGCTCGTGGCCGAGAATTTTCTAAATTCAAGGTTACATCAACATTTTACACTAGTGCTCATAAATGAAGAGATATCGATATAAACAACAAACATATGCAACCTGAAATTCCTTATCTCCGTTGTGAATATAAGAAGGGAATTAATCGAGGTATTTATTCTAAAAAGAAATTCAAGAAAGGTCAGGTAATATGTACAGAAGTTCCAACTGCCGTGCTACAGAAGGATGTTGCAAGCACAAAATTGGATCCCGTTTCTTGTTCGAATTGCAACAAAGTTTGCAATACGGACGGAATGCAAAGTTTTTGCAAATGCAACCTTAATCCGAAGTGTAACGCACTTTTTTGCTCGAAAGCTTGCTTCAATTTTGCTTTGAAAGGAACTGAGGGTACCAGTTCTGATATTGGTTGGCACAATTTCACATGCGTTGAAGCTCTTGGCAGTCTTAGAACTGAGCAATATTTCATAGAACAAGATGCTTGCCAACTAGCTGCTATAATTTTAGCAAAATCGATAACCAAAGTATCTGCTTCCAAAATCGATATTGATAGAGAAATGACTATTCTATCTTCAGTATATGCAACAGACGTTCTAGAAATTCGGAATAGTGATCAATTTGAAACTGAAGATGAAATTGATCATTTTATATTATATCAGAATGGTATTCGAATGCTTCACACTCGTGCCATCGAGTTTTTGTTTCTTTTGAAAGAGAGCTGGCTTTCCAAACTTGGAGGATATAGTATTGCTATACAAAAACTCTTGGCAAAGGAGTTTTTCTTAAAGTTAGTGACTGGAATTCAAATCTATGCTCGTGCTATTGAAGTCGAACCATCTGTTAAAGTAGCTGGCATGCCGGCAGCTAATTTCAGACTAGCTGTGAATGAGAGCATCAAACTAAGTTATAAGGACAGCTACAGCAAACGTGGAATAATGAAAGAAGCGAAAGGATTCTGTCCTGTACTTGAAAGTATTGAACATGTAAATACTCCTTTTTTTTGCGGTCCACTTGTTTCTTTATTAAGTCATAGTTGTTGTCCGAGTGTTCAGCTTGAGACCAGCGCCCAAAGTATGCTTGGATTACGGGTGAAACTTGTAGCTATACAAAATATTCTTCCAGGTGATGAACTCACAGTTTCATATATACCCACACAGCAGGATATTCATTTGCGGAAGAATCAGTTACTTGATCGCTATGGATTTATATGCAAATGCTGCAAATGCTCTTGGGAAAATGGTGGCATCGAATTCTCTCGTGAAGAAATAGTTTCGATGTCACATCTTGCTTTTGATGAATACAGGTTCAAAGACTCTTTAAGTTTGGTGAAGTTTGGTGCAAAAAGGTGGGGGAGAGATGGAGAGCTCTTCCATATCATGGGCATGATTCAATTAGCTCTAGGTAAATGGTCAAAAGCCCATGATACATGGCATGCAGAGCACTTCGAAAACGGAGTTTTCCGGTTTTTAAAGACGCAGAAGGAGAAAGATAAAGCTTATGTTACAAGTTTTTCTAGGGGTAATTCGATTTTACGGCACAACTTGAAGCCTTCAGTTTCAAAGAGATGCATAACATTGGCTGCCGGGGCAATTTGGCTCCTACCATCCCAAACCCTGTCTAAGAAATCTTGTGAGCATTGGATATCCCTTGCGGAAAAGTTTGCTTCCTCACAGGGGGGATGGTGCACAAACAGACACATTTCGGTTGCAACAACTGATATCCCCATTCACCATATTCCTGACCTTGTGTGTGAGTGGAATTTATTTGTAACCTCTTATCTAATTCCGCTAGCTAAACAATTACTAACTGCAAGCGTATTAAATAAACAAATTTGTGTACACGATGCATTTATCGTAAAGTATGATGCATCCAAGGGACGTGACCATCTTCCGGTTCACAGGGATCAAAGTGAAATCAGTATAACTCTCGCACTTAACTCGAACGCGGAGTTTGGTGGGGGTGGAGGAACTATGTTTCCGAATTTGGGAATAACTGTCTGCCCCGAAATTGGAGAAGCTCTGCTTTTCAGAGGGGATTTAGAACATGGCGGATTTCCAATTAATAGTGGTGTAAGATACATAGTTGCCGCATTTTTTTATCTGGAGAAAGAAAAAGGAAGTTGTAAAAAATAATTCTTATTTTAAAATTGTATTTCTAGATGAATTTTCCCTATTGTTCTGTAAATATCTCTAAAATAAATGAAATATTTTTGTAAAGATTTAATCCATATTAGGAACTGAAATATTTCAATTCCTTTCATTTATTTTTATTTATTTATTTATTTATTTATTTATTTATTTCATTCTCATAAATTGCAAAAAACAGTCCCTTTTCTCCATTATTAAGTTATTTTAATATATAATATAATTTTTTCAATAAAACTCAACAACTTTTCAGTCTCCTATTTGTAATTTAGAATAAATTCCCCAGCAAATTATTTTAAAAAAGAAGAGAGCCGTGATTTATGAAGAAATAGTTATCTTCGTGCTTAATTTATACTTCTACATTTTGTAGAGTAGTACTTGAAGTTTTTACGGATTTCAATAGAATTATATTTTTCTAGCCAGTTATGGTACGTATGTACGTTCGTAGAGTTATTTTTAAAAAATTAGCTGGAACTGAAATTGACTTTTTTGTTTTTCTCTTGAGTACTCGAAGCAGCTCTATAAAGAGTTTGAGCGTAGAGAACGAGTACTCCGGTGTGCCAGTGCCAATAGATCAGACAATTGAAGAAGCGACGTAGTGCTGGTAAATGTGTCAATGAGAGATAGTAGTGAGTAGCGTGCGTGCGCTTAAACGAGTATGATATGTTTTTTAGTCTGTTGCAAAAGTATTTTCTCTCAGCTGGCTATTCCATAGAGTTTCGTGTTTCATAAGGTGAGGTCGATATTCTCGACAGCATTAAAAATAGCTTATGCCATATTTGTTTTAATATCATTTATTCACATTTATCGGCATCGGACGTTCATTTGGTATCTCCGCGTCTGACTGTGCGTCTGACGCGTTCGCAAACCGCCGTCACTGCTACAACGTCAACGCGCCACGCACAACCGTTGTACAAACTGATCTTGCACATGCTAATAACAATAACGAGAACAACAACAACAGCAACACTTTTGCCACGCCTCCTAGAGGCAAGCGCTTGAGAAAACTTGCTGACGAACTCTCTTCTCCCGTCCCACCATGACAAACACAGAAAAAAGTTTCGTACGAAACAGTTCCTCTTAAGGGGGAGCAAGGACGCCTATCGAACGATGCCACGCAACCTGCATCTAAAGACTTAACAGCGGCACGTAGAACTAATTCCTTCAGTGTGGAATCACCTTGTGCTCAAGTCTTAGACTACAAGTTGTCAGTTGACCTCTTAGGTCCCCCTGCTATCCCTCGCGAGAGCAACGTCTCGTCTCATCTCGCCGAACACTCTCTGCTTCTCTCCGATGATGCTTCGTTTCGCGAAATGCTCTCTGTTTTTCTTCCTTGCGGCGACGACGTTACTCCTAATGCCTCAACGTGCAAACGTGCTTCTAAGCAACCGCGACGCTCTCCTCGTTTTACTGACAATAATACATCCAAGACTCTAGATGTCGACGATGACTTTCAACACATAGATAAAAAACTGAAGCGAAGCAAGCGGAGTAATTTTTCGTCCCGTACAAAGTACATGTCCTAGTAGCCTAAAAATAACTATTTCTTTTTAATTCACCGTATGGGCCATATGGACCATAGATTATATTGATACCCACAGTGGTACCTGGTACTTCGAAGAATAAATTGATACGCAAAAACTTTGAAAAAAGAAGAAAATATTTTAAACTGAACTGCAAGTTATAAAACATTTCGACTTTGTCTGTACGAGTTCGTATATGATTAAATATTCTTACTCGGTTGTTGTTTCTGACTCGTGCAACTTCATTTTACCTCATAAAAAAATTCGAAATCTTAAGTTGTAGAAAATTTGACCTTGATGCCTCTATCTAATTTTTATAACGAGTCGTACCAGGTATGGCCATATGGTCATACCATGGTACCTGGTACCAGTACCAATGGTACCGGTACACTGTATCACAAAAATCACATTTCAAAATAAAAACGCTCATCGTATTATACTGTACAGTAGCTATGCATACGTAGAATAAATTTGGAAAAAAATAGTAACTCACACAGACTTTATATATGATATATATGATTATCGATGAGCATGACTCCTTCATGCATTTTTTTTAACATCTCCTGAATATCAAATCTGGAGAGCTTCTCGTTAAACCAAGAGTGAGATTCTTGCTCTATCTCTTCTATTGTAACAGCTTCTTTTAGACGCATAAAATTTTGAAGTTTGGTTCGGAACTTTGATGCCATGGTATCATAATTAGTGTTGTCATCTTTACCAAGGAGAGTACTAGGACTACGCATATTAATGTCCTCCGCCTCGATCACGAACCTCATAACTTCTATAGCTGCTAAAGCATCCACAATATCAATAGACTTTGAAAGTCTCATCTTTGCATGAGCTGTAGCAAGCCTAATAATTGTTTCTAGGGACCGGGCAGTTACCGGAAGTGCTCGCCTACTACGCATACCTTCGGCTTTGTACCTTCTCCACATTGAGTATTGTTCTGCTATTTTATTTTCCGCCTCTGACGTCAAAGTAGGTTTCACACTCATTTTCATGTAATAAAGGTATTTTTGTAAAAATTGTTTTGGAAGCTTCTCTGACATGTTTTCTACATCATTCCGGGAATATTCGTTTTGACCAGAACTATTGACATTCGCATCCGAAGAAACTAAAGACAAATTAGTCTTTTGTCCATTATGACTCATATTCGCATGCATATTGAGCACGTGAGATGAAATTATACGATCAACATTAGAATCAGACTGGTCAAGAACTATGAATAATAGATCAAATCTTGATAGGAGAGAGTCTGGAAGATTTATATTCTGATTCACTGGTTGACTATGATCATAGTTTCCATATATAGGGTTCGCAGCGGCTATGACGCTACACCGTGCATTCAGAGAAGCATGGATTCCTGCTTTTGCTATAGTTACAGTTTGTTGTTCCATAACTTCGTGGATAGCAACTCGATCTGCGTCGCTCATTTTATCAAACTCATCAATACATACAACACCTCGATCAGCTAATACCATCGCCCCTGCTTCTAATCTACGCTCGCCCGTCTCTTGATCAGTGGTCACAGCAGCAGTGAGTCCTACACCTGAGGATCCTCTTCCAGTGGTGCTTACAGCTCGTGGAGCTATATTCATGATAGACCGTAAAAGTTGTGATTTTGCCACTGATGGGTCACCAACCATTAAACAATTGATATCTCCGCGAAGATGCGTGCCATTACTTAATACTTTCTCATTTCCGCCTAGAAGGAGTAGGATCAGGGCACGTTTGATGTTGTCATGTCCACATATAGAAGGTGCTAAAGATCTGCCAAGCAAATTTAGGAGAGATTTTGGTTCATATCTCTTTGGGAGATTCTTTATTTCGGTCAGATCTTCACGGGATAGACTTGGAATATAAACTTCTTTTATGAGTTGTTGAATATCCTTCGCAACCAAAGTGGTTCGAAAAATTCCACCTGAGCCTAAGCCTGTTCTTGTTGGAACAACTTTATAAATTCCGATTACTTTGACTCTATCTCCAGGCTTACAATTATCAACAAGGTCACGGTCAAGAATGACTTCAACAGAACGCGGTAGCTGCCCTGAAGGTGCATTTTCCGGCATTTCTTGTACCGTAATAATTTGATAATCGAGATATTGACAAAGTCCATACTCTGTTGTAAGAGTATTCCCAGCTTCATCTCTTGTTGGAATTCGTGTGGAAGTAGGTAATCCAGTTAAAGTTGTAACATCTCGATACTCTCGGGAAGAAAACTTTGAATTATCTTCGCAAAAGTGCTTGCTCATAACAAGCTTAGGTCTGACTGCGGTGCATTTGGTAACTATTCCTTCGACGCTCACCAAACAATCTAAAAAAGTGGAAAGAAGACCCCTTGGAGAAACCGCATATATACCAAATGAACCACTAAAAGTGACTTCGAAATGGTCTAATTCCTTGAGATGTTCTCTCTGAACTTTATATTTGATAGCATCCTTCAGAATCTCAATAATTACCCCAGGATCTTTCATTAGCCTTCGTGAAAGTCTGGGTTTTTTTGAACGCAAATCATCCAGGTTAACATCGAAACTAGTCCACCCGTTTTGAATAAATTTTTGGATTAGCTACAAAGTAAAAAAGGTCACTACTAAAAGTTTCAATGAGGTAATAATTTACATACCTCCTCATCAATGAATGCCTCAAATTCTTCTTTCCAACGTAACTGGGTTTCTATGCTCATTGCAAATGGAAAACAATACAGATATCGTGGAAGCAATTTTCGAATAGAGCCGTTCCCTCGCACTCCGCAATTCCGACGACTCAAAGGTACTTGTTTTCGAAATCAGAAATATAAACTGAGTACTCTAAAAATGCGTTACAAAGTCGAAAAGATATCTCTAAGTCTTTATATTTCAACCACGTGTTATCTAGCTCGCAGCCTGTGAATTATATCTTTTGCGAAAGAGGAAAGCAGTGAGAAAAAGACTGGCGGGGACTATTTTGGAAATCCAGACATTATTATTGAAATCTTGTTTTTTTTTAAAAATTTTGTCGGACTGAGACCCTTGAGGAAAAATTTTACGCTACGAGCGTACCACTTGTTTTTTAATTTCATTTTTACCTTTATGGTATGCCATAATCACTTGTGTTTTAATTTCATTTTTACTCTCCCAATCCTATGACTACCCGTCGTTGGAGTAAAAGGTTAAATCGTGAGTGAGTTGTTCCGGCAAGGCATCAGGTGTGTTACGGTCAGTAGAAACAAACGAGTCAAAATTTTACGTGAATAGAATAAGTTTCGAATAAGACCCCGGGGGAAAAGTATTAAAGAAGACGAAGAAATGAATTCGAGAAATATTAGGCAGATTTAAAAAGCCATTGAACTTAAGACAAGATCAAAAGTCCAAACTATGGAGTTTACTGTTCCCAATCCTTCCTGCCGTTTTGAAAGGTTTGCATGTTCTCTCATTTGTAGTTTTCAAAACATTTTCTCTTAGTTCCCTAGGATTACTTACTAAAAAGTTTATAGAATTACTGATGGGATTGAATATACGCGAACTTGACTTGAATGAAGCAGCTGGAGCTCTTGGCGTACAAAAACGAAGAATTTATGACATCACGAACGTCCTCGAAGGGCTTGGAATAGTTACAAAAAAATCCAAGAATCACGTAGTATGTAAATGTAATGTTCAAGGATTTGGATATACTACTCAAAGTGTACTTTACTTGGTTTAGAAGCATAAAGAACTGCACTAAATTTTATGATTCACAGGTTACAAAATTCTGTCAAAGACAGCAGAGTGAGTTCGAGAAAATCTTAGACAATCAAGTAGAAAGAATGAGGGAGATACTTGAAAGTGTTTTCTTGTCTCCTATTTTACAGGTACTTGTAATTTCTATGCATGTAGAGAATATTCAAGTTTTACTTAATTTTAGAGGAGTTTGTTTATTGCTGAAAAAGACGTTAACTTTATTCCAGACTTTTCTCAAAAGACTTTAATCGCAATTAGAGCTCCATATGGTGCCACACTTGTGGTTCCAGATCCAAGTGGAAGTGTCTGTTTAAAGAGTGTAAAGCGCCAATATGAAATTTTTCTTAAGTCAATCGCTGGTTCTGTGGAAGTTTTTTTACTTTCATCTCAGAAAAGTCAGTACGAAGGCGATTTGCACAGATCTGGGAGAAATATTGCAGAATGTGAGTTGGTACGAAACGAACAATTCTCAAATAGTGTAACTTTAGGTCTCGATTGGCAATTGAATTGTGCTGGTTCATTGCAACGACTTCCCATTCCTATATCTGTTGTCCCACAACAAGACTGGTTTGCTCACGAAAGGGACATAAGAATTAATTTGTCTGAGATGTATACTCGTCAATAGTACAAATGTTGGCAATACATATATTAATGTGGTGGAGACGAAGTTTTTAGCTTAGATTTCTGCCTTAATTTTCTTAATTTCTTAGTCTTTTGAATCAGATGAGATACTTTGTATGAGAACTGAAGTGAATTGAAGAGAAACAAAATGAAGAATGAATTTTTGAAACGAAGGAAGGATGGAAGAAGCAGTTGATTTCAATTTCATTATACTGGTACTATATTTAATGAACAAATATATGCACTCCTTCCATCGAGCATATCAAGTAAATTGGCAATTCAATTTCCTCATGCTTTGTATGGAGCAAAAATTACACAAGAGTTGTGTCCACCAAAACCAAACGAATTACTTATAGCTGCGGTCACTTTATGCTCCTTTTTAAGATTAGCACACGTATCAATACCTGTAACCACTTCCTCGCATTCATTCTGATTAATACTCGGATGTAACCAGCCTGTTTTGATAGCCATAATGGAAGCAATTGCTTCCATACCCCCTGCAGCCCCAAGGCAGTGGCCGATCATAGACTTAGTGGCGTTCATCTTAACATTCGTCATGTCTTTAAATACTTTTCTGACAGCGGCAATCTCTGCAACATCACCAACAAGAGTACTCGTCGCATGTGCATTGATATAGTTGATATCTTCAACCGATATTCCTGCATCTTTGATAGCAAGTTCAATACAAGTAGATACTCCAAGACCATCAGCACGAGGGTCGGTCATATGGTGCGCGTCGCAGGTAATTGCGCCTCCCATATATTCTGCGTGGATACGAGCGCCACGAGCCAGAGCATGCTCGAGACTTTCCATCACTAATAAACCTGCCCCTTCTCCCATGACAAAACCATCTCGGGCCTTATCCCATGGTCGACTGGCGCCTTCCGGGTCGCTATTATTTTGTGATAAAGCTCTACAGGCTACAAAACCGCCCAAACCGACTGGAATTATTGGTGCTTCTGATCCGCCAGCAATGATTATATCAGCATCACCGCTTCTTATGTGGTTGGCCGCAGCATGATAGGCATAGTTGGCCGTTGCACAAGCAGTTGAAATACTATAATTTGGACCCATGAAGCCCTTTTCAATTGCGAGCATTGCTCCACCCATGTTTGTAATGGCATATGGAATGAAAAATGGAGTGATCTTTTTGGGTCCCTTCTCAACCAAAGCTTTCACGCCGTCTTGAAAAACTGTGAGCCCACCCATACCTGAGCCACAGAGAACCCCAACCCGTTGCTTATTAACCTTGGCTAAAGCTTCGCCAGCCAGACCAGCATCTTCAAGTGCCTTGTTCCCACTTACTAAAGCATATCTCAAGCAATCGTCCAAACGACGATCATTTTTCTTGTCGATGTAACCCTCATTGTCAAAGTTGCGGATTTGAGCTGCAAACTTAGTTGGAAAATCGGAAGTGTCAAACCGGTCAATTGGAGCAACACCAGAAGTTCCTTCCAAAAGCTTATCGTAAAACGAAGTATAGTCGTTTCCAAAAACAGAGCAAAGCCCCATTCCAGTGATGACGATACGTTTTTTGGGGTCGGTCTCGCGCGCCATCGCGCTGCATCCGAAGAGCACATGAGATCTATCAACTCGCCGACTTCGAAGTTGCTTCAATTTTTTTCTATCGCACGAAGTTGAAACATGACTAACGTGAGTAGGGGATGAGATAGAAGTAAACATTTCGACGATTCAGGCGATAACTTTAGAAGTGAAGCTCACTCTGATATTCGATTACGTAGGGATGCCTCAAAAATCTACCTTTAGTCAGAGTCACGTAAAAATAATGTTAGATTGTGGCACGTTATCTTCACACAAAAATTCTTTATTATCTGCCTTTTTTCTTCTTTGGAGTTGGAGTCGTGTATTAATGACCATAAGACCTTCAGTTTATCAAAAATTGATTTGTTTTTACAGTACGAGTATGACCATATGGTCCATACTTGTTTTTTAATACATTTTTTCCATTTTTTCCCATATACTTACCCAGTAAAACTGGTGAGTTGGAAATTGGTTCCGTCGTTGAATGCGACGGGGAGATGTGTGTTATTTATCGTAAAACCCGTCGGAAACGAAAGAGGTGACCGACATTACTCTATGTGCGTCGAAAAAAATTGAAGTTACTACCAATTTTGTATCGCGAAGTTGGCGCGTAGATTCTTATTTGAGAATGTGCTCAGAAGGTACTGAGTACGAACCGGACTTTTTTTGTATACACATCTCATTTTGGAAACGCACGTAGAATCTCATAACTTCGCTTAAAAACGCTAATGATAATGAAGAGAGCGAGTATGATGCCACTGAAGGTCTTGTATCCTTACACCGGATTGCACTTCGCGGCTTGCCATAAATTTTTCGGAAAGGAACCGGGTTCTCTCATTTCCTTTTTTTCACAAAGCGGTGGAGGGAGGTCAAGCACAACAGAAGCTTTTTTTCTTTTTCTTTCTATTTTTGGGGTTTTACAGGCCCTACAAACCCTAAGCAAAATCAAGCAAACCTAATTCTCTTTTACATTTAAAGTTAAAAGGAAACACAAACATTCTTTACAAAACTTCAAATAAAAACGAGTCTTACTAATTCGCAACCATCTCACACAAGTACACGTGTGCTGCACTTTGATTATTTAGAGCTTGACATCAACTTCTGTGACAAATCAAAGTTGCATAAAAGTAATGAGCGGCACGCAAATCTCTCCGGACTTTTGCAAAAAGCACCCGCTACACAATAAGTGGACTTTATGGTTTGACAATCCGAACGGGTGAGCACATTTTAAGTTATTTTTCTTTCTCACTCATTTTCACGTTCGCCTTTCCGATTTTTCTATCTTAGGAGCCGAAAGCAGACCACATGGGGTCAAACTCTTCGTAGTGTCTATACTTTCGATTCGATCGAAGATTTTTGGTGCCTTTATAACAAAATTCTAAGCCCGAGCAAGTTAATTATGGGAACCGACTTTCATCTTTTCAAAGAGGGCATTGAACCGAAGTGGGAGGATAAAAATTGTGCAAATGGGGGTAAATGGACATATTTATTCCCCAAAAGTAGATCTGTTGGAGATCTGGACGAATACTGGTTGAAACTATTATTAGCCATGATCGGAGAACAGTTTAGTGAGCCAAGTGAAATTTGTGGTGCAGTCATAAGTATCCGTCAGAAACAACATCGCATAGCCTTATGGACGAAGACTTCTTCAAATGAAGCTCATCAACTAGCAATTGGACGATCTTTTAAAACAATACTGGGGCTTCCAGAGAATGACAAAATTAACTACATGGTACATGATGACGCAATTAGACTCGAGCGTAAAGCAAAAGAGCGGTACAGTATCTAAAGTTTGAAGACAAAGTGAACTTTTTAGGAATACTCTGGAATGAAGAGCAAAAAGTACCAGACATTTGACTGCTGTAAAAGTTATATTCATAATAAAGCTATCGAGTAATTGCGATGGTAAAGTATTAAGAATTCAAAATCTTTCCCCGAATCTCAGAAAACATGTTCCTTTAGCTTGGTTATCATCGTGAACCCACTCTGCACGTACTGGACCCAGCTTCAAGCCAACCCCAAAGCACGAACCTTGCCCTGCACGACAATAATACTCCGTAGGGTTTCCAATCACCGATTTGCTTGAACCTAAGTCTGAACATTTTTCCCAGAATAAAAATGAGTGAGTGTTCAAATAAGGAACTGGTAATCTCAACTCAAAAGCCATCTCCATAAAACTTCTACTCACTCCAAGCTCGCCAACTCCATAACCTCTGCAGGAATGCGGTCCACCCAGTGTAAATGCATCGTATACAGCACAATCACCTATAATATGGCCACCCTTTGCGTGCATTACTAACACTGGCGGGGGAGCGTCGTTTCTTTTCTTCGTTCTCAAGAGTTGTATGAAGCGAGAGGCCTCAAGTGAGCTTCGATTGTAAATTGGAAATGATGATCCAATGCCTAATGACTGCTCAACTTGTAATATATCACGAGAACCAACTGGTGTATTTTTGACGAATTTCGTAGTATCTCTCGTTAAGTTTCCTTGCAAGCAAACCAGCTTATCACAACCACTACCAGAATGAGTTGTAGGAGGACCATCCATGGTTACAGAACCATCTGCAACTTGTTTTGATCCATTCGGACAAGTCGCACCGGATTCATCTCTTGCTGTGATTTCTTCCAGTACTGCACTCGTAGTACAACGAGATTGACGCGAGAAATTCTGAGTGAACGTAGCCTTCATACCCGCTCTATCAACCCAGACGCTAGGCACATTATCCAATAGTGGTCCGCCAGCAAAAACTGGTGAAATTTTTCTAGAGTTAAAAATTGAAGTTCGGAAAGATGATTTTTCTGCATCAAATTCACCCTTACAATATGGATGATTATATTCGATTTTGAATCCCAAATCATCTTGAGGCTGAAAAAAGTTTGCTGTCGATACAGACCCGAAAAGTTGTCGGCCCCAGCCATCCAAATTCCTATGTTCAAATAGAACTGAGCCTCCTGGACGAACTGAAACGAAATCCGGTCGGCCACCATCACCCGGGGCTATACTCCACTCCAATTCAGTTTCCGCTGTTCGAACTGGTCTCTCACGGAGCACGATATCAACTTGAACCTTCGAGGGGTCATTATCATCCGGTCGCGGAACAACTTGCACATTATCAAACAGTTGTAACAAAAAAATATCCCGCAGTGCTGACTTTGCATCCTCAACATTATAGAGTTCACCTGCTCTAAAATTATGCTCGCGTGAAATCACTTGAGGATTAGTCACTCCCTTGTTATTCAACATTGGTTGCATGTTTTCATCAAGAAAACAATGTTGAACTTTTGTAATTTCTCCTTCAATAACATGGGCAACAACATCGCCATTCTCCATACCATCGAAATGTGAAATCGTTCCAAATGTCAAACCTTTGCTCGTATAATATCCCTCCACGATATTTTTTGCTGCTGCAAGTACTCTTACCGTGCAATTTTGGCTATTTTTCGCAGCGTCTAAAACTTCTAACTCTACTTCACGTGGAAGTACACTACTTCCAGAAACTCTGAACGATTGCACTTGGGGCCAGATCTTTTCCCGAAATACAAATTCAACTGCATATCCATCCTTTGAGGGTGTCACGTTTGCATCTACATTCGCAAATAAACCAGTACCAAGCAGCTGTTCCAAATCATCCGATAAATCTTTCTTGGACAATGCTGCTCCTTTCCTTGCATTCAAACCTTGAAAAAGTTCAGACTAAAAAACAAGAAATAGTTAACAAAAGCTTTGAAAAAAACAGAAGTCTCACCTTACTTGGAATACCTGGCCCAGTAGGTAAATTTGTAGCTAGTACTGATTCAACGATGAAATCATCTTTGTTACTAGTTTTCTTCCTCTTTCTTCTTACGATCTCTTCCTCTTCTTCCTCTTCCTCTTCTTCTTCTTCCTCTTCTTCCTCTTCTTCTTCATCTTCCTCTTCTTCTTCTTCGTCGTCGTCCTCCTCTTCGGCGTAGGCTGCGAGTACTTTCGCGAAGCCATAACCGTCTCCTCCTCCTCCTCCACCACCACCTCCATCTAAACCATGATTGTCACCCGAGTTACCACCTCCGCTTGCTAGTAATAAGTTGTGAGCCACATTGCTGGTGGCCAGCCCAAGCGTTACGGCTCCAATTCTTCTGGGTTTTAAGCTATCCCCTAGTAGTTTCGAAATGTTTTCCAACCCAAACTTCAGGTCTTTCGACGCAAAGATTTTCGGATCGGGATTGGAGAACGACATGCATTCCGTTCTACCTTTCAAGGAGGATATTCCCCTTTGAATCAGGGTCGTTTTCTGCCCTCGCTTTTTTAAAGTTCGCGAACATTCAAAGATGAACGCACTCGACGAAGCGAAAGTCAATTCCCTCGGAATTGACAACATTTGAGAGGAAAATGTAACCGCCAAAGTGGGCTTATACAAGTTCGAGGAATACGGATGGTTTTGGAACCGCAAGGGAAAAGACGTGGAAAACCACGATTCCCTTTTGCTTATTTAAAAAAGAGCTATGATGTTAGGTTGAAAGGTTAACAGGCTAAAATTTTTTGAGGGTTCCATTTAGGGTATTGCTTAAAAGGGAAAAATTAGAGGTGAGATACTCGTAGAGTATGACCATGCTTGTGTTTTAATACCATTTTTACCATTTTTGCCATATGGGTTGTATGGTTGTAGTATGGATAGTACGAGAAAAGAAAAATATTTTTTTTTTTAAATTGTGAAATTTCGTATGGGTTTATGGATATCCTCATTCTAAAATTTATCTGAAAATTAGTAGCAATATGTTTGATCCAAGTATTCTATAATTTTAGCACTTTCGAATAACCGGGCACCTGTATTTTCATCTTCTATGAATGGAACTTGAAAAGTTTTTGCTTTCTTCATTAGTTCGGTCCTACGAGGACTTCCTCTCGAGCACGGGCGTAAAATATAAGGCAGTTCCATTTCGCACAGTTTTTCTCTGACAAGTGAGCAAAAAGGTGAAGCTTCGTATGCCCACAGCTCTAGCGGTTTCATCGGATACTTGCATGGCATCATAGAGTGAGATATACTCGAGAATTCAGTACTTCTAGATCTCACAGCGATATCAGCAGTTCCTTGATTTGCTACTAAAGGAGAGGGAGCAGAGCCATCTAGATAAACATCATACAAATAATTTAGTACATCTTCAGCACCAATAACACAAACATTGGAGCGAGAATCATGCAAGAAAGGTAATATCTCTTCCCCTAGTGGAACATTTTGAAGCTTTGCTGCCAATGTTCTGTGACGATAACCTCCGTATGGGCATGGTCTACACTCGAATGCCAAATCAAGCATACACAGTGCTTCACGAACTCTTCGGCATTCTCCGTCCGTTTCTACATCATACAAGACTAAATTTGGCGATTGTTGGAGACCTCTTTCAGCTTCAACTCGAGATTCAGCCATTCGCATTGATCCTAAACGGTAGACTTCGTCTAATTCGTATTCACCTGCATCCACAAATGAGTACATTTCGGACTTTTTTCTAACCCAAGGCCTCCAACCATTCACAAACAAGCTCGAAGCCAATCGTAGCATACCGCAACGTACTGTTCCTAATAAATCATCTATCTGGTCTGGGAGAAAAGCATATTTTTTGGGTTGCACATCATTGAAGTAGTTCTGTCCTCTTGTTTTGAACTCCCTTACACTAGAATCTGATAATTTTGGGCGCCACATGGCGTGAGCACCATAAGGAATTCGGTCCGGGAGGATAATCCTAGCAACTGGTCCAGAGGAAATATCTTGAGCATTTAGTATAATACATTCGCTATGCGGGCGACTCAATTTTTCTGTATTCTCATTGTGAACATAAAGAACAAGCCAACCATCATCTTCAGCTCTGTTTAATTTATTTGATCGTGGTACAAATTGTGATTCCATGCCATACCTTCCAGGACCGTGTTCATATACTTGTTTATCACCTGTTTCAAAGTCAAATTTTACCACAGCATCGAACTTCAGTTGTGCATCTTCCTGCAGGATTTCTGTTTTTATTCGTCCCGCGTAAGCGTATCGATTCTTTATGCCTGTAAATTCATCGTTAATACGTGGAACTTCTACTATATCTTCATAGAGGTATCTTTCTTTAACTGAGCCATCAACGAGATTGATACGCCATTCATGGACTCTTGGTAAGTCCAAATTTTCTTCTAGAGTGCGCGTGATCCAATCCCGGGTATCTCTAGCCTTTAATGCATTATGGAAAAAGCCATCTTCTCGTACACCAGTGATAACGATCTCTTCCTGACCGTTAGCATTTGTTTCTTCCCAAGAGTTGATAAAGTGATAAACCATCTGCGCACAACTACAGTCAAACCACTTTGCAAGAGGAACATTCGCATCACGCGAAAACACACCAAACCGTGCACTTTTATCATTATTGTATTGAAGAGGATGCCGACCAAAAAATTGGCGAATAGGCTTTATATCCAAGCTACCTTCAAACAAAATAGTGTATTTTTCAGTGACGCAAAAATCATGCATGAACACACACCCAGCAAATGGAAAACTCCACATTGGAGTAAGATTCTTTATTTTTCCATTTTGGTCTAAAGATCCAATAGAGCAGTGCGGAGGATAGACGGGATTGAACCCAAAAAAAACTAGATCTCCAGTCAAAGGAGCAACTTTTGGGTGTGCCGTAAACGGTATATATGGAGGAAGCTGGTTATCAAAATTGCAAGCTCCAAGAGTTGTGAGTCTCTCAGGATGTAGTTCCCAAGGTGGCATTGTATCTTGTAAGGCTAAAGTACGGCCAGCAAAATGCACAAGAGCGGTATTCGCAGAATCTTTCAGGAAAGCTCCTCCAGAAATTAAATTTGCTACTGCGTTGAGTAAGAAAGTGCTTCCTTCAGCATTCATCAGCGGGCGAAATAACCGTGCCCCGATCTCTGATTCATCCTTCCAACTTTTAGTCCGTATGAATCGGTTACGATAGCATAAATTTGAATCTGCATCAAAATCCAACGCATAGATCATTCCATCACCTTCAAACCAATGATGCCAGCCATTTGAAACATTGAAATCCTTTTGGTCTGGGCCTTTTCCCCATACCTTGTAATTTTGTACTTCTAGTTTTGGATTAGGTCCCACATAAGCAAATTGACCTTCCGGGAATTCATCAGGTATGGATCCAATTATTCTCAATGCTCTCTCATTCGCATCAGATTTCCGGTCCGCACTTGAAAAGCTTGTGTATTCCTCTCGGAGTGGCAAAAAATTCCCACTCAAAAATGCAGCTCCGTGTTCTCCGTAATCCTCGATAGGAAAGTGAAAGCCATCATCATGCTCTGAAGAAATAGATGTCGCGCTGTAATTTTCGTGCGTTGCATGCTCCACCTTCCTCGATTGGATCCGAAAGAAATCATTATCCACATCTACTGCTTTCATGCTATTGACTTTTTCTCCTCGACAGATATGCCTATCCCGATCTCCGGGTCTGATAATTGTCCGCCATAATACACGTGACCTTATGGCATGGAGATCCATATTACATGCCCCAATATCTACTCAGCGTTACTAATTCCGTTAAAAAAATTTTGCTGTTCACTTTTATGAGACTAGAAGAAGTGGGTTAGGGTAGAAGGGTAGATGCAGATTCGTTTTTGAGGAACCGACGGGGCCTTCGACAAGCATATCTAAGATTCCCCGACACATTTAGGGTTTCGAGGAAATGAAAACCTCTGTTTGAGAAACACGTGCGATACTTCGAAACTAAGTCCAACTAGATTTGAATAAGGCAGCTTGTAAAATTAAGAGACTATTTCACACTATTTTGGTACCCGTAGGTACAAACTTTCAATTACTCAAGCACCCCAAAGCAACCCCACCTTTCTACCATTTTCTGCTTTTTGTGATTGATATTACAGTACCACTGGTACCAGTGGTAGTACCGTGGTACCAATGGTACCGTGGTGGTACCATGGTACCAATTTGGTACCAGTATGGTACCTGGTACCATACCATACCAGCACCACTACCTTAAGTTGGCATAAATCCACAAAAATCCCAAAAAAGTCATTCCCCACGCGCAAAGAAAAAGCCGTGTTTAGACGATAGAGACAAAAACCCGCCTCTCG
>Ga0066861_10000050_pt1 | contig 27266 bp, 19 predicted proteins | sample ETN02SmetaG_3_FD_66434 | JGI IMG/M metagenome (GOLD analysis project Ga0066861, IMG submission 66434) | Marine microbial and viral communities from oxygen minimum zone, Eastern Pacific Ocean - ETNP2014F10-02SV257 | ecosystem: Environmental > Aquatic > Marine > Oceanic ... | reverse complement strand
GAAGAAGAAGAAGAAGAAGAAGATGAAGAAGATGAAGAAGAAGAAGAAGAAGAAGATGAAGATGAAGAAGAAGAAGAAGATGAAGATGAAGATGAAGATGAAGATGAAGATGAAAACAGATACTCTGAAACAAAGGAAGAAACTGAATTCTCTGAAACAAAGGAAGAAACTGAATTCTCTGAAACAAAGGAAGACCACGCCACCACAGCCATCTCGGACGAGCTTGCGAAGAGTATTTCAACACATAATCTTATAGTTGAATATTCAAATTTACTAAAAACTATAATAGGATTACATAGTAGGACAGTTGATACAACAGGCAAAATGATTACACACTTAAAAGCATGGTCATCTCCTGATAATATATGTCATACCAGTAAAGAATTAATTAATGCAAATAGAACTATTTCATTATGGCGTCAATTAGAAACATCCATGGTCAGTACACAATCAAGAAGCAATTTCGAAAATTTTAAATTAATTGGAGATCAAATATCAAATAATGGAATTTATTTATATTTAACTCAAGGCGGCTACAACGAAGCACAATTATTCCAACGAAGCCCATATATTACGTTGAGTAAGAACGTGGCATCATTTTGGCAAAATCAAGTGTCTGAATTGTACGCACCACATGCAGCGAATCTGTCAGATTTGACTAACGAGGAACGAAAGCTCCTCGAGCCTTGGCGGCCCGAACCAGTCAGTTATAATGATATTTTAGGAATGAGTAAATATCCAAGCCTACATCAGTTTGCATGTGCATGGGATAAAGGAACAATAGACATGTGGACTGACAACAGTGTCAATTATTCCTGGAAAGTCCCTGACAAAAGTCGAGGTACTATTCGAACAGACCTCTTTTTCACTAAATATGATTTCGGAGTAGGTGCAGGTGAATCAGAAGAATCGAAACGAGAAAGAGCTACAAGTCCTACTTTTGCAGCACATGGTGATATAATGGACCATGGTGGTCCAACAAAATCTTTTTTTGATAGTCTAGGTAAAGAATTTAAGAAAATATTAAAAGATGCACCACCCGTCAATTATTTAGACAACTATTTCTTTAGACACATACGTAATTATACACCAGAAAGAGAAGCGGAAATGCTGTATTTAAACGAAGAAAATAGAACGTTTTTCCAATTACCATTATGGAAAAGATTATTGTTCTTTATGATTCTAGCCAGTATTAACGATTGTAGTTCAATGTTATCTATAGATGATGAATTATTTAATTTAGTATTTTTAACAATAGGAGGAGAAAAAGTTAAAAAAAATGCATATGTACCATTCGTGAAAATAATTTATGCATCAGGATTATTTTGTAAACCGTATTGTACAAATAATAGAGAGCAAAATTTGAAAATATTATGCCGAATTATCAAAGATAATTCGGAATGTGATTATATTGAACAAGCAAATTATAATAAAATAGCAGAAGAAATGGGTATGGATAAATATGAAGATATTTTTAGTTCAGATATTAATTTCAATAGAGATGGGATATTAATTGATTTAATTCGCAATTTTACAAACAATATACATATAACGGATGATGAAATAAAAGGAAAACCCGAAGCTGCCAAATATAAGAAGGAGTTTTTAAAAGGTGTTGTTGAAGACTTTCAGCTTTTTAGAATGGGATTATTGTCTCATTTAGAGTGGTTATCAAAAGACAACTACTTTGATGATGACATGTCAGCATACGAAAGGCGCATCGGCTTTCTCGAAGAACCGCGACATTTTGTTTGGAGAGGAAACGTATATACGGATATTCAATTTTATTTAAATGTTATTGCCTTTACAAAAACAATTGAATTGAATTCTGAATATAGTAGAAATGCAATTTTGGCAATGTTTCAAAGTTATATCCGGAGAGAAGAGTTGCGTGCATTTAACGATATTGAATATGTACGCTCGATACATCGGCAGATCACCGAGCATTTCATTGAATATATACAAGAACTATCTATAACACCAGAAAATAAACCTACTTTAGAAGATTTTATTACCTTTGCAACTGCAACAGTTGCACCACCACCTAATATGCATTTCGAAATTCACTATGATGGAATAATCAGAAAAACAAGTGATGGTCGAGAAATACGCTCCATGCCAACCTCACATAGTTGTTTTAATCAAATAATTATTCATTTACCTCTAGTTAATGGACATCCGGAAATACCAGATTATGATGTTTTTAAATCATTATTAGACGATTCAATATTGAGTTCAACTGAAAGTGAACAGTTCGACAGCTCGCCCGCGCCCGCCTCGGACCGGGCGAGCTCACCATTCGATGCGAGTATCATTGAAGCAGAATCAACGCAATTAGGCGGTAGTAAAAATTGGTTTTTAAATTTATTTGTATAATATAATGCTGCAAGAGCAAGATTATTCTAAAAATTTAATTGATTTGATTAAAAATGATGATACAGATTCAGTATTAGAATTAATAAAAACGAGTATTGATATAAAAGATATGTCTCTTGATACTGCTCTGCACAGTGCTACAGAAATGGGTAACGTTTCTATAATAACGGCACTTATTGAAGCAGGTGCAAATGTAGAATCAATCGACGAATACGGTCAAAGACCAATACATATTGCCGCGGCATCGGGTGAATTAGATGTGTTGAGTTTAATACTTAATTATGCTTATATTGATTCAAGAGAGGGAAATGGTATAGGAAGCAGGGGTAATACTGCTTTACATTATGCAGCCGCGGAAGACTCGCCGAACTTGACACAACTTCTCATAAATACAGGAGCTACAATTAATATTAAAAACAACTTTCAAGAAACTCCATTACATATTGCTGTTATGAATAATTCACTGAGAAATGTAATTAATTTATTAAAATATGCCGACGATAACTTAATTTACGAAGAAAATATAACGGGTTTAACTGCAATCGGTATAGCGACAAATAAAGATATACTAAATTTATTAAACAGATATGTAAAGTCATTATCGATAGGTGTTATGTCACGTTCAACGATGAATCCCGATGTTGTTGGTGTTATTGGAACATTTATCGGGGGAGCACGTCCAAAAAATCGGATGCTCCGGAAAACGATTGATGAATTGTTGAATAATCAACATACCAAGAAAAAAAACACCAACCGTTCCAAACGGGTCGGAGGTGGTCAATTGCCACCGTCAACACCACCCCGACATAGCCGGCAACTTACGCCCTGGACACCAGATTCAAATACTTCAAAAACAGTCAGTGTCAATAGCTCAATGCTAGAATCTCCAGACTGGAGAATGACAAATGATGACATGACTATTCCCGTTGATGACGATGACATGACTATTCCCGTTGATGACGATGATACCAATTTCGACGACGAAACTTTTTATAATAGCGCTAATTATTCTTATAAAGATAAACTCCTTTATTCTGTAAATACTGGAAATATAGATATGATGATAGAAATGATTGGAAATGGTGTATTAGACGCGGAGATGTATGTTTTATTAAGAAAATCTGCAGTTGAAAGAGGATATATGAAAATTGTAGAATTATTAGATGAGGCTTATAAATATATATATAAATAAACGCTAGATCGTTTTATAAATATTCATATATGATTTACAGGTTTCAATATAATCTTTTATAATAAGCAACTCTGCTTTTTGGTATGTAAACGATATAGTACCTCCATATCTCTCTTTAATAGATTCAGGACTTCCAAAAAAACGAGAAAATTTATCATAATCATCTGAGATGTTTCGATTTTCAAATGAAACCCAAAACAAATGTATGGAATTGTTTAAAAATTTTACTATTAATTCATTAAACTGCTTAATATCTATGAGCGGATTGATATCTGACTCGGTGTTAAGGATGTCGCTGCTTATCATAACCTTATTTACAGATTCTTTATCATAATGAAATTGTCCCGTTAAAAATGTTATTACATCCGTAATGTTAGCAAATCCAGTGTTCTTTTCGTCAAATATATTAAAAAGCTTAGAGTTAACATCTAATAATTGATTTTGTACTGAAATTTTTTCTATTGAATCCATTCTAAATATGGATATTGCATTTATTCATAAAACCCATAAATTAAAAAATAGAAGTACATTATATTTTATTTAAACCGCATCTCTATCTAAAAGAATCGGAAGATCATCAAATTCATCTTTTTCATCATCTTCAGTCTCATTTGAATAATGGATTGGTTGATCTTGTAGAGAATTTTCTACAGCTTTTATTATATCTGCCTTTTCTTGTTCAGATATATGTTCAGATGCTAATCCGATTTCGAGAGCTTGTTCATTAGATGCGTCATCGTTATCATCAGATGCGTCTCCTTCGAGTAAAGGTTCGTTTTCTAATGCCTCTAACGCCTCCTTTGCAACCCTCTCAGCAACTATTCTATCTAACTTAGCGACCAGGGCAGCTCGAGCCGCGGCTGCAGCATTAGCATTATCCAGCTCTATCTGTGCGGCTATTAATTTAGAATCCGAGATTGCCTTAGCTACAACAGCTTGAGCCTTTACTCTATCCAATTCAGCAATCATGGCATCTCTCACCGCTTCTGAAGCCAATGTCCTGTCTTCCAATGCCTTTTGTTCTTCGTCATCTTGTTCTATTTCTTTTCCGTTAATTTTATCAAGCATCTGTTTTGCACTATATGATTGGCCATCTCTAATATCTTTTATCGGAGCGCTTTCTCTGTCATGGCGCTTTTTTTCACTATTTTTCATTTTTAAAATAGCTTTTTCAAGTTTTTCTAAATATTTCTTTTTCGAGTTATTGATTTCATCTAAAGCATTGTCTACATCGTCATCACTATGAAAATCCGGTGTATTTTGTAATTTTTTTGATATTTCTTTCATTTGTTTTCCATATTTCAAATATGCTTTTGCTAATTTATATCTTTGATGTCCATCAATACTAGTTGTCATATCTCCCATAGCAACAGCATCATAACTAGCAAAATTTAAATCTCTATATACATAGAGTATTGTTAACAAAAGATTACTAAGTTGGTGATTATTTATTGATAGTCTTGTTATTAAATATTCCGTAACTCCCTTTTCTATAAATTCTTTCCTTGTAAATAAATAATCTATAAAACAAATTATACTCATTGAATAAAATCTCGCTTTTTCAAAAAAAGCCATATTGTTCTCTATTAAAGTAGCATTTTCACGAGTAGAGGTATTAGAAATATTAGCTATTATTTGTACTAATTCTAATATTATAACATGATACCAAAGTGGATTGCGGAAACCTTTTGGTAGGTCATCTACCATTAAATATTTTTGAAAATGTTTTTGTAATGGATTATCTTGTACAATATTTCTATATCTTTCCGCTATTATCATAAATTTGTCAGAATCGATAAGCAATGCTAAGCCCTCATATTTTAATAATCCGTAAAATCCCAATAATAATAAGTCCAATACGCTTAAACCCGTTTTTTCATTTTGATTAGATATAAATTTGTTAAATTCACCATTTTCATCAAAACCACTACGCATATTAAGAGGTAATATTCCCATTGAAACCATTTGAATATTGCCAGTGTTAGTATCGAGGCGCTGTACATAGTTATTTTCTTTGGATAATTCTAATAATAGATTTATATTTACCCAAACATCTATTATGTCGAATCCATATCTATTTATTTCCAAAAAGAGTCCATCCATATCTTGCTCAGCAATTGCTTGTAATATTCTCCAGTCACCCCCACTAGCTATTTGGCTAATGTATTCAGCTGCGTTAGGCATTATTCTAGACAGACTATCAAAAGAAGAACGATTTTTATCTTTTTTATCTTTTTTATCTTTTGACTTTTTGGGATTTTTACTTTTTTTACCCCCACCTTTTAGACAATAATCAATATATTCATTATTTGGATTTCCACCAGTTAAGTCCTCATTATCATCTTCCGATGATGAATTAGGCGCTTCTGCCAGGTTTGGCAACTGGTCTTCCTCAGAGCTAGCAGAGATCATGATAGGCGGCATGCGTGATTCTCTCTTAGATTCTTCCACACCCAATTTATCATCTTCCGATGATGAATTAGGCGCTTCTGCATTCTGGGCGTCTAATCTGTGGAGCTGCGACTCGAGTCGGGCCGCCTTGGCATTGGCCTCGGCCTCCGCGCTCCGAAACCTGGCTGATTGGTCGCGCATGGCATCGAGCGCTTCTGCCAGGTTTGGCAACATGTCTTCCTCAGAGCTAGCAGAGTTAATGATAGGTGGTATGCGTGATTCTATCTTGGATTCTTCCACACCCAATTTATCATCTTCACTATCACTGTCACTATCACGATTTCTTAATTTCCATGATGGAGTATCTGAATCTGAATCAACATGTATCCAATCAGTAAAATATGCTTCTTTTTGTATTTCTTGGGTTCTTGCTTCATCTATAATTTCGTTTAAATAATCACTATTTGTAGCGGTTTCTTTAATAAGTTCATCAACAATTGGTGAAATAGTTGATTCAATAGCCTCATCATCCTGTTCTTTTAACTGGTCTAGTTTAAGATAATTATCAATTTTTTTATCAGATAGTTCTATTATATCTTTGAAAGTATATCCTTCAGGAGTATCCGCGTCTAGTCTCTTTTTTTCTTCTTCTAATAATTTTTCTAAAACAATAGGAGATTTTTTATGTACATCTAATATTCTCCAAGGTGATAATTGTGATGGTGTGTACTTATTTTTATCACTTGGTAATTCAAGTATTCCTTTGAGAATGCTTGTGATATAATCGGTTTGTTCAATTTGTCCTTTTAAAAAACTTTTTTGAGGTATATCATCAATATTTTTAGGTTTGTATATTTCAAGAAACATTTCCAGCTCATAAAGTCTTTTCTCACGAAAAAATGTATTTTTTGGTAATAATATACTAAACAAGGTTATCAATTCACTAACTAATTTAAATTCTGTATTATTGAGATCTTTTCCGTCATTATCTTTATAGATTTTTGAGCCTAACGGGGGAATCGCGTGTCTTTCTGATGGATGAAAGCGCCAACCTACTCGTACTAAATAATTTCGAAAACCATTATAAGTTTTCTTAATATCATCATATTTTTTCCACATTTCAATACTATGATTAGATGGAAAAAGAGCATTTCTAATATTTATAATATCTTCTGCAAGATTATTGATTTGTCGTTTACTATACGCTTCCGCACTTAATATTATGTTTACTGCATTATTCAATGTATCTAAAGTATTTGGTCCTATTTCATTATATATGGGTTTATTTTGTGTAATATAATTAAAATATTCAAGTATATTTACTAATTGTTGTAATGTTTGTTCATCTTTTGCCCAATCTACAGCATAAATTATAACGCCTTTGTTTTCTGGGTGTTCTATTTTAGTAGGTTTTCCATCTGGTGGTCTAAGACTAGCCTTTAAAACCTCTTTGTAAATATTTCCACCATTTTCCCCTGTCCAGTCTTTTGGTAATCTATTTACAAAAAATTTTAGTATTTCTATTACTGTTCGTTTATCATCAAGATCGAGTTCGGGCGGAATTCGCGGCGCCTGCGCCTTTGTCCGCGCGTCCAGCCGCCGCTCGCGCTCGCTAACGGCATCTTCGCGGCGCTTAATCAGTGCCTCACGCCTATCAAGGGGATTCGAGACATCCTGGGTAGCATCTTCAGGTTCTTTCTTTTCAGAATTGTCATTTATACTCTCATTTCCGAAGGTGCTTGTCAACATAGAAGTTTTATTTCGCAACATCAAATTTTCTATTATTTCTCCTTCTCTCATTTCTCCCTTTAGTTTAAACAATTCTTTTCCTTCGTTTGTGTGTATTGTTACCATTTCTCCGATTAATTCTTTGTGTAGATTTAATACTTGATTTAATTTTTTACCTCTATTTTCATCTTCAAGTACATTATTCAATATTCGAAGGCTTTCTTCATATTCGTCACTTGCATTTTTCATCATATTATAATATTCATCAAACCCTTTCAGTTGCATCGCTTTATTATTTAATTTCCATAAAGATTCTGAAATATAATTTGGTAATGTATCTGGCATCCCATCCATTTTGACGGATTTGAATGCGTCAATCACATTGAGATTTTGTATAGCTAGTGTTGCACATGATTGTATCCCTTCTTTCCATACAGTATTACCAGTCTCCGATTTGGCCACCTCGCCGCGCAGCTGTGCCTCGGTCGCCCGCTCGAATGCCTCGGCGAGGTCCTCGCCCGATTTGATTTTGATGTTTTTTAAAGTCTGTTCAAATTCAAAAAATCGATACATTTTTTTGATGTGGTCATATTCCTTTTCTAGCGAATTGAAAATATCCAGCGAAAGCGCGACGTCGAGAGAGCGGGCTCCTGTCCTGCGTTCTTCCTCTATTGATGCGGCTGTGATGAAGCGACTGAAGAACTTATTAAATTTATTCGTATATTCAAAGTGAATTTCTTTCTGTAATTTCAATAAATGTAAATCTACTAGTTCCTTTTTTATTTTAGATATACTATTTTTCATAGCTTCATTTTCTTTTATCTTGTCTGGAAAATAGCGAATTTGTATATTTTCAAATTTTTTTGTATCAACATTTTCAATGGCAAATGGCATATATTTTATTGAATTTAGAAGTTCTTCAGTTTCGGACATTGAAAACTTACCATTTTTTAACATTTTTCTGAGAATATTTTCTTTGTATTTTTCACCATTGTTGCTTTGAAGAATAAAAGATAGTTTTTCTTTTTCATTATCATTTTGTACTTGAATGATTTTAATTTGCAAATTATGATCAAATTCTTTAGACTTGTTGGGTTTACGCTTACTTTTTTTACCACCTCCACTTTTGGTAGAGCTTGTATCAAACGTATAAGTCGTTTTATCCATATCAGATTCATTATCTTTCATTGATAATAGAAGTGATGCTGCATTAGTCGTATCAACTAAATCTGTATCAGATTCATTATCTTTCAATGGTAATAGAAGTGATGCTCCATATTCAGTATCATCTAAATCTGTATCAGAATCAAGTTGAGTTCCTTCCGGAATAGCTTCTTTGGGATCCAACTGCCTGTTTTGTGTTTTCCAAGATATTATATTCGGTATTCTTTGTGTATTTGCGGCATGCGCTCGAGGCACATGAGGGTCTCTCGCATATTCATCCCACGATATTCTATCATTCGGAATTTCTCCTATTTTAATTATATTATCTGGACAACAATTATTTAATAATTCTTCATTTATACCTTGATTTCTAAAACTATCATTTGTTAGTAAAGATGTAATACCAAACTCAGGGTGTGGTGAATAGGGATAAACAATTGACATTTTACTTTCAATGGGATGATTCAATATTACTTGAATTGGTAAATCCAATGGTATATTATCATATACTTCTTCTTCACCGTTCTTTTTTATATAATAAAGTTTAATTTTGGATCGCGTCTTATGGATATTTGGCCAAACTTTTTTAACCAGTCCATCAAACAACCCGCCGCCTGTAAACTGCAGCTTTTTAAGCTGCTTTTTTGAATACATTATTTATATAATTATATTAATTACCAAACATAAATGCGACATAACATTAAAAATCTTTAAAGTATTAATATGGCGAATGATCCAATATCCAGAAAAAAGAAAGGACTGTTCAAAAAGAAAAAAAAACAAACTTTGAAAAAACATCAAAATAAGAAGATGGGAGGTCAAATAATAAATTGGCGTTCGAATAGCTTATTTAAGAATATTAGTTCCCGTATAAAAAATAGTCTGTTAAATCATCAAAAAAGATTGTATTATAGTCTTAAAAATAATCAAATCACGAAACCTTTTGAAACAGTTCTAGGAATATCATTTGTAAATAAAATGTCTTTTACACCTGTCCCCCCTCCTGAATTAGAATTTATCACAATGGGTTCATATAATTCGGTATACAAGACACCTGATAGTAAGTATGCATATAGAATAAGTCGGGATCCTATAACAGCTGATAGTGAAGAGGCACATGAACTAATTTTGGAAATGCTATTAACCATTCGTCTTTCAAAACTAGGTATTTCTCCAAAAGTTATTGATGCTTTTTTTGTTAAGAATGACCTTATCTCGGGGGAAAATACACACGCAATAATGATAACAGATTTTTCAGAATATGGTTCTCTATCAGATTTTTTTGATTCACCAGAATGTACTTTTGAAATTATACCAAATTTAGTATCACAGTCTGTAGCATTATATAGAAAAATTATAAAAAATGATGTTTTTTGTATTGACGTTAAACCACCAAACATGCTTGTAACAGAATCATATAAGATTTACTTGATAGATTTTGGTGAGGATTTTTGTTCTTCAAAAGAATCAGAAATATACAATAAAGATTATATTTACAAATATGCTAAAAATCTTTGTAAATTATGGAAACCTTTATGTAATTCAGAACAAATACTTAAAAAAGGATTTTTTGGATTAAATATACTTCAAGTTGGACTCTATTCTATAAGAGATTTTACTATAAATAATACAGAAAATTCTTCTGAATATGCAAGGCAATTAGTATCAAATATATCTTTTACAAAAGAAGACATTGGAAGTATTATATTGTGTTCATATATCCCTATCAGTAATGAATGGAATGGGTATTTACTCCTAAAACATTACTTGCTCCCCAATGAGGAAAAGTTTCTTCACGGTAATCCTATTAGTGACGATCCTGTAACAGTTGTTATAGCTTCTTATTTATTATGTACACTTGGTATTAAGGATTGTATACAAATCTTAAGGACAATGTCAGATGGCGATGATATATTGCGAGTAGCCGATAATAAGGATTATCTGGTCTGGCCTCCGCAACAACGAGCAGCGCCTTCCGCACCGGCGGTCGAGGCAAAAAGAACGAACGCACGTAGGCGCGTACCTGCGCCACCGACGCCACCGCCGCCTACACAACCACCAGCCTCAATCCTCGAAGAACGACAAGAAGCACAATTAACTCCAAAATCAGCTAAATTAGCAGAAAAATTAGTTAGAAACGAGAAAAATAGAAGGGAGAATAATCGTTCTGGGCCGAAGCTGGGCACGGCGATGACCCCGCCACCATTACCTCCAAGACCAGTTGTAACACCACCAACGCGCGGGCCGCAAATGGTACCTCCACCGCTGCCACCTAGAAAACGAATTAACAACTAAAGAGGAATAGGTATGAGGCCTCGGGCCTCGGGAACGGACTCTGCATTTACATCTATGCAAAAACGCCATCGAACGTCTCCTTTAACAGTTCTATCATACGCTTCATTGATATAATTTGGTTTGCATATTTCAACATCACAATATAAATTATGAGTACCACAAAAATCTAACATTTCTTGTGTTTCTCGCATTCCCCCTATTAACGAACCACAAATCGATTTACGTTTCATTAATAAATCAAATGCATTTATTTCAAAAGGCTTTGATGGAGCTCCAAGTATAATAATTTTACCATTTACCTTTAATGTTCTTATATAATTACTTAAATCATGATTTGCACTAATTGTATCAATAATAATATCATTTTCTGGCGGCACCTCCGCCGCTGCGGTCGAGGTTGAGTCAATATAAAAGTCAGCCCCTAATTTGTTAAGAGCCTCTTCTTTCTTTGCAACACCACGAGAAAACACCGTTACAACACATCCAAAAGCTTTAGCGAATTTAACTGCCATTGACCCCAAACCACCTAGACCAGCAACACCAATACGCATTCCTTTCTTTACACCATAATATACAAATGGTGAATAAACTGTTATTCCTGCACATAATAAAGGTGGAGCGTTTTCTAACGGAATATTTTTTGGGATTAAACAAACAAATCTCTCATCACATACGATATCTTTTGAATATCCACCATAAGTTGGTTCACACTCCTCGGGATTTTCAGAATATCCTGGACAATGCGAAAATTTCATACGTGAATTATATGTTAATACCGCACCTTTTTCACAATAATTTTCTTGATCATTAGCACAAGAACTACAATTACGACAGGAATCAACCATACATCCAATACCAGCATGATCACCTACTTTGAATTTTGTTACATTTTTTCCAACAGCAGCAACTATTCCAGCAATTTCATGACCAGGTATCATTGGATATATTGCAGTTCCCCATTCACCATTTGCTTGATGAATATCAGAATGACAAATCCCTGCATACTTAATTGCAATATGAACATCATTATTTCCAACTGGGCGGCGATATATAAAATATTCTTCAAACTTATTTCCGGCTTTTCCAATAGCCCACGCCGTCGTCCGGAATGCATTCCTACTCATATAATAACTATTAATAGGGAAGTCTTTACTTTAGTTATCTAAATCACAACGATATGATTTGAAAAAAATAAATTTTAATAACGCAACACATTTTTCAAAAAATGTAGAGCATTTAACTGTTAGTAAATATATTAAATTTATTATTATTTTTGGTGGCAATGGTCGTGTAAAATTCGTTTCATTTTCAAGCTTTTGTCCACGGATAATTGTCTTAGACACATATTTTATTTTATAAATATTACCAATACGCCCACGTCCACTTTTTCTATCATTATAATGTGCTCCCCATGTACCACCCACAAGTGCCGCCATATATCCAATAACACTCCAAATATTAATTGCTATTGTACCATAATCAAGAAGTTTTATGCATTTTTCTATTATATATTCAGAATGTAATGAATCTGGAAATAATACACTACAAGACAAAGAACCGTGTAACTCTTTATTCGCAAAATCACATACCCTTTCCAAATAATCATCAGTATTGCCTTCTTCATAGTCAATTTCACCCTTAACTAAAACAGGACAAAACACTTCTTTATCAAAACAATAATTATTAAATGAAGAATTGCCATTTAATATTCCACAATCTATGAGTACAACATCGTTATTTCTTTCAGAAGTGCGTTTCATTATTGATGGATATGAAGTGATGCTATTATCAAAATTTTCCAAAAATTCAAAACAATTCTCTACTATTTCATTCTTCCTTTTAATACTTCCTGGATAATAAGCGGGTTCCGGTGTCTGTTTTTTCAACTCTTCATTTAAAGAAATACAAAATATTTCTTTTTGTTTCCAATGGCGAGGAATCAAAATAACTTGTGCACTCATACAATATGAACCACCACCAGAAATTTTAGCTATTACTATTTGTTTAACAGCGTTTTTTATTTCTTTATCGGTCCAATAACCAGGCATTATTATCCACGGTGTTGCACATCCAAGCTCAGCAGTAACATTTGTTTCGGATGACAATTCTTTTGTAATTGCTTTGTAAGTATTTTCACTACCTGTAAAATGGATATGTGAAACATGCGGATTTTTTATGAGTTCAGACTTCAGAGATGTGTCGTAAACCATATGCACTATGTTTTCAGAAATTAATGGTTCTAAAATAATTGAGTATGGTTCATACAAAAATGGTCGCAACGGATGGTGCTTCAAAAATACACATTCTTTATGTATAAATACCCTTTCAAAAACATCTATTATTGAAAGAAAATTCATATTTCCAGCACCTAATACTAAAGATACAGTACCCGGATTAGAACATTCATCATAAATATTTAATTCTTTTTCTGGAGTATTTATATCACATAACAATTCAATCTTAAGATTATCACAAAAAAATGGACCATATAAACTATATCTCCCATCAAGTATTTTTAGTTTTTGATTTGTTATTTTTCCATGCAAAAAAGTTGTTAACCATTTCTTCATAGTAGAACCCATTATTAGACGCATCATTGCGGATTTAGAACTATTTTCATACTTTTCTAATAAACAACTATCCTTTATCCAATCATCAACATAACTCCATTTATCACTTTCCACACTTTTGAGTACACGCATTGCCAATAATTTACGTTCTCTAATTTCTGATGATGAAAAAGTTAAATGTCTTTTTGATAATTTCTCCATTAATTTAATATTTTTAAATAAGCCTTAAGCACGCTTCTTGCGGCAGTGGCCAAGACGCACGCGCAATATCATATGATAAATAATTAATGATATCGGAATTGTAGAATCATAAATTAAATGTCCTCCATATTTTTTTATAAAACTATCACAATACATAGCTTCTATCAATCCAACAAAAGTAAGCGGCAAATGAACAATTACTGATTTAATATTATAATATTCATCCTTATCTGTAGAATTCAGTTCAGATATAGATGCAATTAACATGAGAATTGTCTGAACATAAGTAAAACTATAAGATTTAGAAATAAAAAAATTTAAAAGAATCGTATTCGTGAGTGCGGCACCGTGGAACGCGCTCGTGGTTCCATTTAAATATGCTGCTTTAATTAAATAAAACCAAAAATTATACATTACTAATATAGACATAATACGCTTAGGCTTTGTATCAAATGTGTAATAATAAGCGGTTTGGACAGCTGGTCGGGGTCGCAATGCATAATTTAAATGACCAAAACCATGCAAAAGAATTGCGGTTATATTTTCTTTGATTGGTTTCAATAATTTTGCATTATTTAGTTCTTCATTATGAACTTTTAAATATTTGTACATTAAATATAAAATACCAGCAAAGAATGTATCTGAATAAAAGGATAATGCGTGACTCTGATATAAGAAATGTTTATCCTTGTTAGATATACAAAATCCATCTTCAATAAATGATTTTGAAAATATATTATTTGAAAACATACCATATAAGAATATGAATTGCAAAAATATTACACTACTATGTATATAATCACCAAACCTCATAAATATGAATTATATATTTACCATTTATATATATTGTATAAATAATGGTAAAAACATTGAAAAGGAAAAAACAATTAAAAATTAGAAATACAAAACGTAGTAAACTTGGTGGTGTCGACGAGAAACTACTTAGTGCAGCGGAATTAGCTGCTAGACCACCTTTAAATAAGATTTCAGTTTCAGAAAATATGGATAAAGAGAAGGCAAAACTTATTAGATATAAAGCCAAACATAAAATTTTAGGGCATATACCGAAATTAGCAAGTCAGAATTTTGGTAAAACCGATTTAGTAAAAGAAGTTTCCAGAAACAAAGTAGAAACTTCTGAAAATAAATATTTCCAGCCAGAGGAAATATCTCAATTTCTTAGAAATAGATGGTATGCTATTGAAGCTGACGCGCTTAGCCAGGATAGAGAAAATGCAGAAAAGGCAGCATTAGATGCTGATAAAGCAGATGCCCAAAGAGTTTTTGTAACTACTTTAACAAAAAATATACCAAATATGAGTGATGAAGACATTGATAAATACTTAGAAATACTAATAAAAAAACCACAAAAAAACGATATTGATTCGCTTTATTGGCAACTAAAGAAATATAACCCTTCCCTATTATTACAACTAAAGAAGGAGAAAGAATTACGTAAAAATTTGACTGCACAAGTATTTAATCAATTAAATATTCTTCAAGATAGCGAATCATCAGACGCAGAGTCGCTCGCGACCCCGTCGTCTACGGTGACGACGTTCCCACTGCCGGTGGCCCCAGCATCCGCCGCGCGCCCGAAAAAGAAAAAGCAAAAAAAAACAAAGAAAGGAAAACGTGTAGTGCCGCACGTGCGCCGCGTCGAGAACGCGCAGGCTATCGAATTAGATGATACTATAAAAAAATCTGATGCTCGAAAAAAACGTGAAAATATGATTAGTAATTCCTATGCAGCAAAAGTACTTTCTAAACGATGGATTGTTGAAATGGAAATGGACATGAATATGATTCCAAGAGATAAACATTACTTAGTACTTGGAGATTTGCGTGAATCTGTTGTAAAAGAGCTTACGGGCGGGGAATTGAAAAATTGGATAATTATATTGGAAAATATGATGGTAAAAAGAATTATCAACGGTTGGTATAGACTTCGGAATGGGCGTAAAATTAATAATATAGATTTTGGTCCTACTGATAAAGAATATACCAAACAATTTTTGTTAAAAACAAAAAACGATCTACAGTCTATTATTAATAATATTTTGAGTAAAGATGCAAACAATGTAGTTTTTGACAATACAACCAACCAAGAGAGGTTCGTGAAGACAATTAAAAATCTTATTCGGGCTGATAAAATAAGATTTGTGAAAGATATTGGAGATTCAAGCAATACCCAATTAAAAGCACTTTCACTCAATTTAGGTACTTATATGATAGAATTATTTAATAGAGCACAAAAAGAGGAAAAAGAAGCGGAAGAACCAATCAATAAATATCAGGACTTATTGATTGGTTTAGTTAAAGATGATGAGATTGACATGAAAACAAAAATATATCATTTACGTTCTATTGTAAAAGATATGACAGATTTAGAATTGTATAGCTTAAAAAGTCATTCGGTATTTACGAGGTCAAATTGGTTAAAACTAAGAAATGAAGACAAATCTTTAACTGCACCAATTGGTATAGAACTAGATAAAGAAAATCGTAATCGTGTTGTGAAAGACCTTATTAAATTCGGGTGGACTATCGATTCGATTAATAAATATGTACTTGACATTCGCGACCCCACCACCGCAGACGGCGATGAGGACGATGATATATATTCTTAAGTAATCTGCTGCTTTTCAGGAAAAGCAAATTTAGTGGATTTAATATTAAATCCAAATGTAGATTGTATTGACAAATTCATAATTTTACCCGAAACTTGTATTCTATTGTCGAGGGGGCCATAATCGTCATATTCTGGTGATCCATCTGATGAATAACCAGATATTGTCTTTTTAATTGTTATTTTCTTAGTACCAGTACTTACTGCACTAACTTCAAATTCATTGTTTTCTAAATAGGTAGCCAAATCACCGTCTATATCCGGGTCTACATCCGGATCCTCTTGTTCAGACAAACCTTTGAATCCAATTCTATTTCCTACATGAAAATTATTCAAACCAAAACTATCATTAAGTGTTATCTCTAAATCGTCAGACATTTCTTTAATGTGTGTAATCAAAAAAACATCGTTAAAACCCTGTATTTGAAATCCATTTGGAGTCAAAATACGAATTGATAATTTATTTATATTAATAAGAGAGTCATGTGTGTACCACCATCCATCAGCGGAACTTCTATGTGCTCCTCTATTACCAAACAAAATATAAGACACATTTGATGATGATGACTCAGACCATTTCTTATCACGCATTAATTTAACAAGTGATTTTCTACCTTCTTCTGACGTAGAATGCCCCATTCCAGGTATTTCCTCAATTTTAAGGTATAAAAATGGATATTTATCAAGATTTCCATCAATATCTGGCAATAATACATGTGCAATATCAACAGATTTCACATTTTTCAAGCTGATTTGTGTTGAAATGCCTGCAAATGTTGAACCAGCACCTAAATTAACATCTAAAGAATATGCATTATCTGTGCTATTTTCTAACCATTCATTTCGATCAGAACTATTGATATCAAGATCAAATTCCATATCTACACGTTTTTTTGGAACTGTTTCTTTTTCAACTTTTACCAATGAACCATTTAAATCTTCATTCTTTTTTTCTTCTTCCTCTTTGAATATTGCTATTTTTTCATCAGCATGGGTAGTTTCACGTACTTGGGAACCTATAATTATAGGTATAGATACTCTCAATACTGTTTTATTTAATTCTGAAAGAGTATCTTTTACGCTTTTATTATTAAAAGCATTTACCATAGATTCATATATAATATCCCCTGCATTTACAGGTATTTGATTCAATTGTTTTCCAAAACGTTCATTTATGTCATCATTCAGAACAGAATATATTGTATCATAATTTTTTCTATCAAAGAATTGCTCTTCCATTACAAATGCTATTGATTATTTTATTGATATAGCGACGCAATATATTTAGAGATAAAACCGTGTATTTCACTTATAGTGTTTTTAATATTAAGGATTACATATGATAATATAATTAAGGTGCAATATGAAAAGACCAGTTAATTTGAAGGAGTTGTATGGGAAAAAGAAGTTACTAGCAACTATGATGATGGAATATGACTCCTTAGAAAGAGAATTAAGTGTTGAAAAACCAAAATATAATAAAAAATTGCAAACTATATATTTAAAATACGACTATAATGATACTAGTAAACCGTATACATTAAGCCTAGCAATCGAGATTGACAAAATTCGTAAGCCAATTATAAAAAAAGAACAACAATATGAAGATCTTGGAATTTATATAAATGATCTAAAAACAAATATAGATTCGGATTTAAATAAAATTTTAACAAACGGTTATGAACCGGATAATGATTATGAAATATTAGTACTAACTGATTTGAAAGGAAGTATTATAAAAAAACAGAACAATTCATGTCCTATTTGTGGTGACATACTTGGTGATGCTGAATCAGACAAAATATGTTTAAGTAATTGTCAGGTATTACACTCTTCTTGTAAAAACTACGTTAATAATATTTGTAATACAAACATATGTGTAACCGAAAACAACAGATAAGATTTTAGTTAATAAAAATAAATATAATTATGAATCCACAAATTGTCGGAAAATATAAATGTAGATTATGTCAATTTTCTAGTGACAGAAAACATAACTATATATCACACTTAAAATCAAAAAAACATAAAAAAAATCAACAAGAACAACAAATATCTATACCCGCACCCATGCCGGCTAACGCGCCCGTGCCGGCCGCCCCACAAAATCTAGACTTAGCATCAGCATATTCAGAGCTTACGGATGAGGTAAACCGGATGCGGAATGAACTTAATAATTTTAAGGTAATGTATACAGAATTATCTACATTGAAGAGACAGGTAGAAACACTTAGAAACGCGTTAAAAGACACCACACCAGTTCCAGAACCAATGGTGGCGAAAAATGATATGGATATAATTCTAAAAGCATTTGGACATGAAAATTGGAATTATATGGATGACAATATAGTATTAAATTTAATGAAGAAAGTTAATGTATGTTTGCCAGAACTAGTAAAAATAATTCATTTTAATTTAGAACATCCTGAAAACATGAATATACAAATAACTAATAAAAAAGAAAACACAATTAAGATTTATGACGGTCGTGAATGGAAAACTCAACAAAGGAATGATACAATCGATAATCTAATTTTAAATTTAATTAATCAACTTGAAAACTATGAAGAAAACTTCAAAAAAAACACCAGTCCTTATATTTTCGAGCTATGGAGAAAAAAAAAGTTAGAACTTATTTCTGATTCCGAGAATTCTTCCAAAATACTCAAAAATATGCGTACAAAAATTATTTGTTGCATAGTAGATATGACAAAAACAATCAAGAGTGCGCGCAAAACCAAAAAATAATTATAATATCATAATCAAAATGAATCGCATAGCGGCAGCTCTCGTCACCATTACGCAGCCAATGGCTTTATGTGAACAAGATTCTAACAGAATCACTTCTCCTGATATAACAAAACATGAGTTTTATAAAAAACGTCTCGATTGCAAAGGTATTCGTATTCTAGGCTCTGAAGCTGTTAGTAATACTGCTTTTAATATCGCATGCGAAAGATTACTTAGAATGACAAGACATACTAATAGTAATATACATAATAATCTGATTAAAAATAATGTGGACTTTCGATTGATAGCAATTAATGAGTCTATGACAGATTTACCAGAACATTCACATATGAAAAATGTAAAAGGTGGATACTCAGGTAAAGGTAGAAGTGTTGATGATTGTAGAGGTATGCGGCATGGTTCGTCTGTTTTTTGTTCGGAAGAAAATCTTGTAAATCAAGGTGATAAAAGTAAATATTCTCCAAATAAAAAAGATATATTTATTCACGAAACCGCACATGCAATTATGGGTGATGGATTAGATGCTACAGCAAAAGATGACATTAAACATGCTTGGAAAAAAGCAGTTAATGATATGAAATGGCAAAATGATAAAAAAAAAGCGTATGCTCTATCTAATTCTGGTGAATATTTTGCTGAATTATCAATGTGGTATTTTGGAGGACACGGTGATTTTATTGATGATAAAAAAAAAATTCCAAAACCTGGCCCAGGTGGACTAGCGGAACATGATGGTTTAGGATTCAAGGTATTGTCAAATATATATGGTGGCGACGTCGCCGTAGAGTTGCCGGAAAAGACCACCGCCAAAACACTATCGCCTATTACAGGATTTGAAATAAATTCTATACAATCAAACACTGGTCCAATGAAACATAATAAAGTCTCCCTATCTTTTAAACTTGATGAAAAAAATAATAACGAAGATATTGATTATTTAGTAAGTTGGGTCAATTATAAAGGAGATGTTAAATGGGGTTTTAGAATTAATAAATCGTGTCCGCATTTCAAAACAAACACTTTTACTGGTCATGCGTGGTTAGTTCAAAAAGTAATATTAAGACCTCGATTCTATTTTTTTGGAAAAAAAATAAAAACATACAAAAGGTTTAAGGGTTTTATAGCAGATAAAACGGATGGAATTTGTATTATTTAAACATCATTCTAAGTCTGAAATTTCCACATTAGCTTATTTGATATCTTAATAACATCGTGCTTACCCGTTGCAGACTTGGATACAAAAACATATAATGGTGGAGGATTTGTAACATCGCTACTAATTAAACTAGTCGAACAATTTTTTGTTATTGTTGTATATTCATTAGTTATAGGATACATATCTCTATTTCTAGACACTGCAAGATCAAGCTTTAACTGACCCGTATCGGATGAATATGACCAATTGTTATTGACAAAATCTCCTAATTGCCCGTCCTTAATTAATAATCCATATACTCCTTTCAAATAAATAGTTGACGAATAAGTAGATAAGAAATAATCTGTTGCCTTCATCTGTAATTCATTATTCTTAATCCTGAATATAATTGGACAAGCTTTCGCATCAGCCTCCGCCGCAGCCGCGGCGACACGTGCCTCAATTTCAGAACTCTTACGCCTTATACGTTCAAGCTCTGTATCCTTATTCATATAACTGTTTATTAATTTACGATCCATCATAACTATTGATGAATCAAGGGCACCATTTGTACTATACCCAGAAAATGTTGACGAATAGTTATTAAGTTGTTTTTTCTTTAATTTTTCTAAATACTCTCCTGAAGATGTCATCTTTTTATATATACCGTCTTCACTTATTTTGATGAATAGCACAAATTAATATCATGTTCAAATTAATATACCGCAATATGCATACCGCAATATGCGACTCCTCCACGGATGCCAGATATTAATGAAAACTTCAACTTAAATTGATATAAGACAAGTATTATACAAAATAATATATTTATAATGCAAACAGTAAAAAAACGTGGAAAATCGAATCAGAAATTTATAACACAGGATGCATTACCTAAATTATCTGACGCCGTACTATCAGCAGAAGCACTACCATCTAATCTTATATTGCATTTGAAAAAGATACCAGATATAGAATATAATATAGAATCTTCAGAGTCATTTAGAACAGAAACCATTCTTAAATATGAGCCTACATTATCAACACCTACTGCTTATGATCCAATAAATGGATGTTGTAGTTATGTTGAAACAAGTGCTGATATAACAGATATAGTCACCGAAGGCGAAGAAGAAGGGGACAAATTATGTTGGTGGTGTTGTCACAGTTATAATAATAAAACGCTTAAATTACCAATTCGAAAAAATAGTGATGGTGTTTACGAATGTGTTGGCAATTTTTGTTCACCCGAATGCACGTGTGCCTATATAATGGATTCGGGTTCAAGATACGGAGATAAATGGAAAGAATATGAGTTATTACACCAAATGATAGAGGTAACAAACAAAATAAAACCAGCTCCTAAACGAGAATTATTAAAAGTATTTGGTGGAACATTGGATATTAATCAATTTAGATGCAACAAAACATATACTTTAATATATCCACCAATGGTATCATTGAAATTACAAATGGACGATACTCCATCCGATAACATTAACGACGAGGAATCATCGTCATTCTTAACAAATTCATCTAATTTAAAGATTGGACAATTGAATCTTGAAAATGTTGATGCCCATATTCCAGATAAAAATACCGTTAAGAAAAAGGGTAAAATTATAAATGGTAGTTTAGATAGATTTTGGGGAAATATTGAAACATAATCATTCAAAAAAATGACGAATTAATATAATATTATTTTTATGTCAATTAGTAATGGTGAAGAACAATACACTTATAATTGTTGAAAGCAATGGCAAATGCAAAAAAATTGAAAAATATACTGGTCATAAATGTATTGCATCATTTGGTCACGTATATGCATTAAAACCGTCATTGGATTGGTTTAATCCAAATAAAATCGAACCCGAATATATAATTTGTAAAGGTAAAGAAAAGATTATCTCAAAATTAAAACAAGAGGCGAAAAAAGCATCACGTGTTATTATTGCTTCCGATTTAGATAGAGAAGGAGAGGCTATTGCCGCAAATTTAATGGATTTACTCAAATTAAATGTTAAAAAAACAGACAGAATTACATTTAATGAAATTTCAGAAAGGGCTTTAAAAGAAGCTATAGACAATCCAGGTAAACTAAACCAAAATCTATATGATTCACAGAAGGCAAGAGCTATAATAGACTTGTTATTTGGATTCACAGTTTCACCATTTCTATCAAAACATCTTAACACATTTGCATTATCAGCAGGTAGATGCCAAACACCGGCACTTCGTATTTGTATGGAAAGACAACAAGAACAAAAGGTTGGTGAGAAGTCTTTAATTATAAGTGCATCCGCAAAATCGGTACCTAAAATCACACATATAAAACCACGCGTTACCTCCCCAGAAAAATGGTTACAAAATTTAATTCCACAAAAATTTGTAGTGAAGGATATTAGTACGCGAGATAAAAAAGAAAAACCACCACCACCTTTCATTACATCAACACTTCAGCAAACTGCATATGCAAAACACAATTTTAGTCCAAAACACACTATGCAATTAGCACAAAAACTTTATGAAGGGGGGTACATCACTTATATGCGAACAGATTCCGTAACTCTATCGTCACAATTTCAAAATCAAGCGGAAGAATGGATCATTAAAGAATTTGGCGATAAATATTTTCAGAAAAGACAATATTCTAAGGGTAATAAACGAACCCAGGATGCGCATGAAGCAATTAGACCAATTAATCTACTATCACAAAACCCATCTGATTCTCAACAATCAAAACTATATAACTTAATTAAACTAAGATCTATCGGTTCTCAAATGGCTGAAGCAGTTTACTCTGAATCTAAATTTACTCTAGAAACATCTCGAACCAAAACGGTTAAAGATATATGGGAATCCATTTTTAGAAAACTAATATTCGATGGATATACAAAGTTAAAAGGTGCATCAGAGGGGTCATCGGAGACAGCGCCTCCGAAGCTTAAAAAAGGAGATGAATTGAATATATTACAAGTAACTGTTAAAGAACACGCAAAAACACCACCAGCGCCTTACAATCCAGCAAGTCTGGTTAAAACGCTTGAAAAAAGCGGAATTGGTAGACCATCGACGTATAGTACAATTATTGATAGAATTCAAGATAAGGGATATGTTGTTTTAGGAACAAATATTGTGTTAGATGCGGAACTAAATTCATGGGAACTTTCAAAAGGTAAAATTAAAGAATCTAAATATACACAAAAAATTGGAGGCCAATCGAACGTTTTTATGGTTACGCCACTAGGAGAACGCGTATGTGAATTCTTCAAAAATAGCACAATAGAAAGTATTGTATCAGTTGACTTTACTAGTAAAATGGAAAATGATCTGGACTCAATAGCAAATGGAAACATGAAATGGAAGGACTTGGTTAAAAAATTTGATAAAGAACTAACATCTAAAATAAAAAAACAACCGAAACCAGAAAAAACATCAAATAAAACCAGAAACTGGATTAAAGTATTAGATACTGATTCAAGTGGAAATAACATAGGTATTGTTAAATCGCTTTATGGATATTCGATTGCTAAAGAAATAGACGGCAAACTTACTTATGCTCCTATGCCACCTAAAACATCTCCAGAGCAAATGTTGCTGCAGGATGCAAATAAAATGTTATCTCTCCCTATTAAAATTACTGACAAAATTGAATTAAAACTAGGACAATATGGTTGGTATGCAAATGATGGTACAAGAAACGTAGGTTTGGGTAACGAAAAAGAATTTCCATCTAAAAAAGAAATACTTGATGCTTTTGATAAAAAACCAACCAGTAATATTATAAAGAAAATAGATGACAAATGGTCATTAAGGAAAAAAAATGACTCACATTACTTAATGTACATTTTAGGAAATGGTAAGAAACCATTATTCTATCCTGTATCAGATATTAGCGGACAATGGAATACAAAAAGAGCCGAAGAAATTAGAAAAAAATATATTAATAAATCATAATATGGCTATTGATAAACAAATGATTATCGCTTCTATCGCAGCATTACTTCTTGTTATTTTTATTTGGGAACAACTCTCTCTGTTTTTTGAAAGCGCAGCGAATTCAACTATTGGTCACGCAGAAGGAGCTACTGACCTTGTTGTACGAAATTCAAGATAGATTTAAATCTATTAGGCACCATCATGAACCAATGTTTCTTTGATAGCTTTAACAGGACGATGTTCTATCTCATCCATTAATTCTTTAATTAATTCTTTTGTTCTAGCAGAAGTATTATTATCTATCTTTAATTTTAGTAATTTTTCCTTTGTCCATTTAGGTGTTACTGGTTGTTTAGATTCCTTTCTCTTAATTTTTAACGTCTTTCCACCAAACATCTCGTAAATATCAAGTTCCTTCTCTTTCATAGAACGAATTATTTCATTTTCTATCAACTTTTGCGCAGACAATAAATCACTTACTTTCTTCTTCGCTCTTTTTATACTTACACTTAAATCGAGCCATTTTGATACATTCTCTTTCATAACTGGATCATTTTCTTCATCTTCATCTGTTAATTCGGCCATATTATTTCTATTGATAATATCCTTATATCGATTTAGTATTCACAGTTAATTCTATACATATGTAAGGGTATTTACAATATCCTAATATATAAGATTAATGATTATTATTTCAAACTCAGAATTATTCCAGTTACTCAAAGATTTATCTGTTTCCAAAAATATACCAATTGAAATAGAACGGACTATTGCGAAGTATCTGCGCTCTCATCGCATTCACCCAAAACTACAAAAAGATATAGTAGAGTTTGTACCCAGATTCCGGAAAATGATGGCCCGACGTGGCCCAGGTCCGAGTGGCCTTCATTACAACATTTTAAAAGTATTTTATAATTTACCACATAAATACAGAAAATCATTTATCATATCATTAGAAAGAGATATTGTTTATCCAAATCAAAAAGCGTTGATATTTATTAGAAAAAGATGGAAAGATATCGTATCATATATAGGAAATAAGAATACGCATATTCACCAAGAAGCCTCTGATTTTATAATTAGATATTATGCTGAAACCGGTTTAGATGTACCAACAAAGGTTCATTTTAGAGATGTTATTTGGACAATTAATGATTATTTTAATGATCTTGACGATCAAGATGCCGTATGGGCAAAACATTACAAATTGGGTATGGCACGTGTTTGGACGCGAGTAGGCTAATCTTCCAAAATATTACATTCATATAATAATTGGATAATCAATTCTTTACAAATTATACCAAATTCTTCACAAAAATGGATTCCATCGGTTGTATAATCAAATCCATTTATATATCGTACACCTTTCCAACCCATTAAATATGACAATATTCTACTTTTAGATATTGTATACAAAGATAACTCTAACTTTTGCTTACAATCAAAACGAATCATATCATCCTTAACTATTTGATACAGATTCCGATATAATATTCTATTCGAATCTGAATTTCCTATTCTATTTGTTACACTTTCTGAACAAATCTCATGAAATTTTTCACCAAGGTTCCATTCTTCACTTTCAATTCCTCCTTCACCTATTGGAGGAGGACTTAATATTATTATTTTTGTATCCAAAGGCAAATCTTCATCAAGTATCTTTACTATTTCATTCATTTCACGTCTATATCCATCAATAGACGGTAATTCAGTCTGTATTTCCGGAAACATTTTCATGTACATTGGACCAGCACTTGTATGCACGGTCCCTATTAAATCATTACCACCTATAAGAACTACTACAACCGATGGATTCAAATCTATTACATCCTTTTTTAATCTACTTCTCACAACTGCAGCTGTTTCACCATCATTTGCTTTGTTAATTACCCCATAATTAATATTATTTTTTTTAAAAAATAATTCTATATCTTTTACCCAATTATATGAGTGTTTACCTGCAGTAAGGGAATCGCCTATGCAACACAATACTTCTTTCATTTAAATTTATTTATTTTGAAATACTTTTATATAATTATCTTAAAAAAACAATATTGCAAATTATCATATAGAATGCTAGGTGATTTCAATTCAGATGGTGTCATTGACTTTTCTGATTTCTCTGTTATGGGAAACATTGTAACAGGTTTTGGTCAGTTACCAAACATTGATATCATAGTTAATACAAGTGATGGACCTAAATGTAACTGGTTAGTTAAATATTACGACTATAATGTTGTTAATACTCAAGAGACTTATTTAGGAGAACACAGAATTATCGATTCTATATACGGAAATATTTCACTACCCAGTGAAATTGCAAAATATAAATATATAAAAATTGAATCTACTGTCGACACTGGTAGCGGTGGATATGATATTTTAACAGGCCAAGATGACCCAGTTGGGAAAACATATAAAGCAATTGTCTTGAGTTCTGAATTGCCAAATATGAATTGGTCAATTCATTTAACTGTTATATCAACATTATTATATGAAAGTTTACCTTCTGGTCTTAGTACACAGGAATTTGATACACTATATCATTCTAATAAAACAATATTACAAACTGCTTTAGGTATTGATGATATGTATAAAAATCCTTATTCCACTTTAACTGAAAAACACAACGCTGTATCCTACGTAGCCGCTGGTATTAAACTATCAATATTTATAAATGTTATTGAAAAAGCATCATCAGGAAATAGTAATGAATCACATGTTCTAAACGCACTTTCCAATATTTTATTAACCGATTCTTCTGTGGAAAGCGGGGCATTCGAGACATCTGTATTAAGTTCTGTAATTAGTAATGTTACAAATCTAAATACATCAGAAATAAATACACTGATTGCCAGCACCATCACTGCTTTTAATTACATAGACCAGATTACA
>Ga0066861_10000047_pt1 | contig 27692 bp, 27 predicted proteins | sample ETN02SmetaG_3_FD_66434 | JGI IMG/M metagenome (GOLD analysis project Ga0066861, IMG submission 66434) | Marine microbial and viral communities from oxygen minimum zone, Eastern Pacific Ocean - ETNP2014F10-02SV257 | ecosystem: Environmental > Aquatic > Marine > Oceanic ... | reverse complement strand
TTTAAAGTAACGTATTGGCCAGCTTTGAAAGAATATTTTTCTTCCAGAGAATTGGGAATGTCAAAAACTATAGAAACAGAATTTATAGTTTCCTCTTTTATTTTGGCAACCTTCAATGTATGAAACCGCATCAAAAAACAACAATTAGAATTAATGGTAAAAATAAAAAACAGAATTTAATTTAATGCTTTATAAAGAATGATATATTTGCAAATTATGTTTTTCACATTTTTAAAATTGCAGTGGAAATCTTTTTTCAGAGGTCAATCTGTTGGATCGAATGTAATGACAAAGGTCTTCAAATGGTTTTGGCTGGTATATTTTGCCTTTATCACACCATTGCTTGGGCTTATAACCTATAAGGTTTTAAAAGAAGACTTGGGTGTAGAAGACCCCTTCGCCTATCTTAATAAAAATCTTATTTATGTTTTTGCCTATTGGATAGTAATGAGATATTTTATTCAACCAATTCCAGTTGTTGCGATTAAGCCTCTTCTTTTAACTCCAATTTCAAAATCAAAAATAGTAAGACATAGCCTTGGAAAATCTATTTTTTCATTTTTCAATATAATTGCATTTTTTTATCTGATCCCTCTTACATTAATATTAATTGATGAGGGCTATCAAATGAATCAATTAATAGGATGGAATTTGTCAATTATTGCCTTTGTATACATCACAAACTATCTAAATTTTATATTAAACAATAACGACAAGCTTTTATATTCTATAGGACTAATTTTAGGGCTAATAAAAATTTTAGAATATTATTCTGTTTTTGATTTTACCATTTATTCTGAACTTTTTTTCTACTCTTTTTACTCGAATCCAGTTTTTACAATTATTCCATGGGCTTTTTTAATATGGATATATTTCTATGTATTTAAATATTTTAAAAATGGCCTTTATATAGATTTGGGCCTAAAAAAGAAGGCAGAAGAAGCCAAGGCTGAAGACTTTTCATGGCTTAATAGATTTGGGAAAACAGCTATTTTTTTAAAAAATGATTTAAGACTAATTAAAAGATCAAAAAGAGCCAGGAGCACTGTTTTTGCTGGGATATTCTTTCTTTTTTATGGGTTTATCTTTTATTTCGCTGGAGATGTATATGGCACAACAGGGACTTTTTTCGGATATATGTTTGCATCAGGGGGTTTTTTATTTATGTTTGGATCCTTTGTGCCAAGCTGGGACAGCCAATATTATTCTCTTATGATGTGTCAAAACATTGAATACAAAGAATATATAAAGTCAAAGTGGACTCTAGTAGTTATTGGTACAATTATTTCAACTTTTTTAGCATGCTTTATATACTCTTTTTTAGGTTATGAGGCTATTTATGCTGTTCTTGCCGGTGGACTATACAATACAGGTGTAAACGGGCACTTAACTTTATGGGCAGGAGCTTATACTAAAACACCCATTGATCTAGACTCTACTAAAAATGTCTTTGGAGACACGAAAGCTTTTAATATGAAAACAATTTTAATCAGCCTTCCTCAGTTGGCGCTCCCTTTATTCTTGTTTTGGTTGGGAAATTCTTTTTACTCATTTTCTATTGGATGTTTAATAGTTGGGGCTACAGGAATTTTAGGGATTTTATTAAAAGAGCCAGTTTTTAATCTCATAATTAGAGCCTACAAATCAGAAAAATATTCCACACTAAAAGCATATAAACAAAATTAATTTTATGATTACTTTAAAAAATATCACTAAAAAATATTCAAAAGAAACGGTTTTGGACATCACAAGTTTAGATATTCCATCTGGCCAAACTTTTGGGCTAGTAGGAAATAATGGAGCAGGGAAAACCACTATGTTTAGTTGCTTGTTAGACCTGATAAAGCCAACTACGGGAAATGTTTTAAACAATGGCGTGGAGGTTGCAAGCAGTGAAGCATGGAAATCCTTCACCGCAGCATTTTTAGATGACACTTTTTTAATTGGCTATTTAATGCCCGAAGAATACTTTTATTTCATTGGAGAATTAAGAGGATTAAAGAAAAAAGAGGTGGACGAGTTTTTAAATCAATTTGAAGATTTTTTTCACGGAGAGATCTTAGGAGGAAAAAAATATTTAAGAGATCTGTCTAAAGGAAATCAAAAAAAAGCTGGAGTTGTTGCAGCGCTATTAGGAGAGCCTAGGGTTGTTGTTTTAGATGAGCCTTTTGCAAATTTAGACCCTTCAACTCAAATTAGACTAAAGCAAATTTTAAAAGACCTTTCAAAAAATAAAGAGACAACCATTCTTGTCTCTAGCCACGATATTCAGGACGTAACAGAGGTTTGTGAAAGAATAGTTCTTCTAGAAAAGGGCAAAGTGATCAAAGATATTGTAACAAGCCCCAAAACTTTAAAAGAGCTAGAGGCTTATTTTGGAGGATAATTACTTCAAAATCAATTATTTTTACTTTTCGATAATAAAACACAGTATTTTGTGTTATTCAATAGGATATCATAATTATTTTGAAAAAATTTATTTGTACCATATTATCAGTCTTTCTTTTTTTTAGTTGCTCAACAAAAAAAAACAAACCCTTAAACAAAGGATACCACGCTATGGTCTCCAGCTACAATGTTTTGTTTAACGGCGCTGCATCTATTGATGAGGGGCTTTTGCAAACGGGGAATACTTTTAGTGAAAATTTTTGGGAAATTTTGCCAATAGAAAGGATTAAAATATCGGATGAAATTATTACTGTTGACGGGATTGATAATGCAAACTTTATAAAGGGAGAAGAAAAGGCGGCCAAAACGATTCAAAAACATTCAATGTTAATTAATGGGATACAACAAAACTCTAGGATTGCAAGCGCCTACCTGCTTTTAGGAAAAGCAAGATACCTTGATCAAAGATTTGTTCCTGCATTAGACGCCTTTAATCAAGTATATAAACAGATGGCTTTAAAGGATGAATTAGATGAATCTATAATTTGGAAAGCAAAGTGTAATATCCGATTAGAGCAAGAAGGCTCCGCAATTGAACTATTAAAAAACTTACTTAAAAAAGAAAAATTAAATCAAAAAAATAAGGCACATGCAAATGCAGTTCTTGCTATGGCTTATTTTCAGCTTGATGAATTAGCAAGCTCTCAAGAGGCACTAAAAATAGCTTCTGACCTTGAAATAAATAAACTTACCAAAGCAAGATATCTATATATACTTGGGCAGTTTTTAGAAAAGCAATCAAAGTTAGATTCAGCAAACATATACTTTAAGAAAGTGACTGAATTTAAAAGAAAAATTCCGAGAGAGTTTTATATAAATGCTAAATTAAAAAAGTTACTTTATGACTCTTTAAAGATTAAAAATAAAGAGGATCAAATTATCAAAATGATTGATAACTATGAAAATGAGGATTTTCTAGACAAAATATATTACAACTATTCAACATTACTTTTTTCTAATGGCTCAAAAAAGGAGGGAATCAAATTCTTAAACAAAGCCATGAATGAAAATAGTTCAGACAACGATCTGCTTTCTAGAAGCTATAGAAAATTTTCAGATATTTATTTTAAAGACTCAAAGTATCTAATGGCAGGGAAATATTTAGACAGCACAATGTTAAGTTTGGATAAAAAATCAAAAAAGTTTTGGGAAGCTGAAAGACAGAGAAAAGGGTTAGCCCAAATTATGGAATTAGAGAATAAAGTTAGCCTATACGATAGTTTAATTAGAATATCGTCTTACGATGAAGAAAAGCTAAAAAATATTTTAGATCAAATTAAAGATCAAGAAAAAAAATTAGACGAACAAAGAGACGGCGATAGAAATTTCCCTCAAAGGCCAAGGAAACAACAGAACCGGCTAAGACAAAACAATTTTTATTTTTATGATGACAATTTAGTGGAATTGGGCAAGAGCTCTTTTTTATCTGTTTGGGGCAAAAGAACTAGAAATTCATATTGGAGATCATCCAATTCTTTTGTTGTTAGTTCAAAAAAGGAAGATGAAAAAGAAATAGAAAACACAGCGCCTATTATAAAGGAGTCTAAAATCAAAGAGAACTTAGAGCTGCTTTCTTCAATTCCAACTACAGAAGCTCAAAAAGACAGCATAAAACTTTTAAAGAACAAATCTCTTTTAAAGCTTGCAGAGATATATTTAGTGAAGTACAAAGACTATAGTTTAGTTGAGAGAAGACTACAAAATTTAATTAAATCAAACTCTAAAAAAGAAATTTTGTCAGAAGCAAATTATTTACTGTTTAAATCGTTAAGCAATACAAACAAAAAAAGCGCTGACCAAGTCAAGAGACAAATAATTAGAGAATTTCCAAACACTAAATTTGCAAAGATTTTAACTAGCTCAAACAAACTTATCATGGAGGAGGAAGTGTTAATAAGGACTTTAGATAGCTTAAAAAAACTTTTTGAAGATCAAAAAATGGAACAGGCAATTAATGGCATTGAAGCAGAACTCCCATATATTGAAAATAAAGAAATAGCTTTTGATTTTGAGCTATTAAAAGCATCTGCAATAGGAAGACTAGAGGGGATAATGAGGTACGACGAGGAATTAAAAAAGATAATCACAAATTACCCAAATAGCAATAGAATAAATGAAATACATAATATAAATAAGGAAATAAATAAAAAATGGAAAGAGCAGCCTCGTGACACAAACAAGGGGAAATATTTTTTGGTTTTTTCATTTAATAAAGAGGAGTTGAATAAAGAAATTTTGAGTAATATAAAGAGCGAAATAAATTACTTAATGAGAGTATCGATCGATGTTTATGACTATAAGACCTCCCTGCTGGTAATTAAAGATTTTGAAAATAAGGAAGCCGCAAATTTTAGTAGAGATTTCCTTAAAGAAAATACGGACATATTAAGACTTAAAAATAATTTTGTAGTTTTGTCCTCCCAGTATAAAAACATGCTGATTTACAAGACTTTAGACTTGTATAAAAAATGAAAAATTATGGCTTTTAGTATAACAAACAAAACCAATATGCAACAATCAAGAGAATCTAATAAAATTGATATAATAGAAAAAACAACTAAGATAGTAGGAGACATTGTCTCTAAGGCTGATTTTAGAATAGACGGAAATGTCGAGGGAACCATCATTACAACTGGAAAAGTAGTTGTTGGGGAGGAAGGTGCTGTCTCTGGAAAAATTACTTGTGCTAATTCTGATATTGCAGGACTAGTTAAAGGGACCATTGATGTCTCAGGGACACTAGCTTTAAAGTCATCTGCTAAAATAGAAGGAGATGTAATTGCAGAAAAACTTGCAGTTGAAACAGGCGCTAATGTAGATGCTAGTATTTCAATGAAAGGATCAAAAACAATGAAAGCTCTTTCATCTGATGAAAAAGAAGCCCCAGTCGAAAAAACAGCCTAATCCTTATGCGGTTTTTGCCATTAATACCTTTCAAATGGGTATTAGCATATTTCTTTTTGTTCAAATAGGGAAGTATCTAGACAACAAATTTGGCTTTGACGAAACATTAAAAATTATATTTGCAATACTTGGCTTTATTGTAGGATTTTTCTTGAGCTATAAGACCATAAAAAAAATTAACAAAAAGGCTTAACAACTTTCCTAAATACTTTAAAAATTTATTTTTATTTTGACCAATTAAGCTTAACTTTGGCGGATCAATTTTTTAATTAGTGAGAATTAATTCATAAATGATTCCTAAACGTTTTCTTTTACTTTTTATAGCCTTTTTGACTTGCAATTTTGGATTGGCAAATCCTTCTGAAATAAAAGAAAAAAAGGAAGGAGATATAAAAACGGAAATTAAAGAATTTGTTTTTCATCACTTAAAAGATTCTCATAGTTTTGGTATAACTTCATATAAAAACAAAGACGGAGAGAAGGTTTACATTGAAATCCCGCTTCCTGTGATTTTATATGATAATGGCCTCCATTTTTTTATGTCGTCTGATTTTAAACATGGAAAAAAAACAGTTAATAAAGGAGAACAATACTACGCTTTAAACTATCACGACAATAGAATATATAAGACAGGCAAAAATGGCATATTGGAATTTGATGAATCTCATAAAGTTCTAAATGAGAAGCCCATTGATCTTTCAATCACTAAAAACGTTGTAGTAATAATTATTACGGCATTTTTTATGCTATGGTTATTTGTAAGTTTAGCAAAATCATATAAAAAAAATAATGGAATTTCTTCCGGCATGGGAAGATTTTTTGAGCCAGTAGTTTTATACGTTAGAGATGAAATAGCTAGACCAAACATAGGGGAAAAACACTATAGAAAATACATGAGCTTTTTGCTTACTATTTTCTTCTTTGTTTTATTTCTAAATCTCTTTGGCTTAACTCCAATTGGAATAAACGTTACAGGAAATATCGCAATAACATTTTCATTGGCATTACTAACTTTTATTATAACAAATGTCACTGCCAACAAGAATTACTGGATGCATATTTTTTGGATGCCTGGAGTGCCAAAACCAATAAGGATTATTTTAGCACCAATTGAGGTCTTAGGAGTTTTTATTAAGCCTTTAACCTTAATGATACGTCTATACGCTAATATGCAAGGAGGCCATATAGTTATCATGAGTATAATTGGACTAATGTTTATATTTTATAATTGGATTGGGAGTTCGCTTTCACTTGTTTTGGCCTTTTTATTAATGATTATTGAGCTTTTTGTAGCGATGTTACAGGCCTATATTTTTACTATACTATCTGCCCTTTATTTTGGCTTTGCTAATGAGGAGCATGAGCATTGATATTATGATTAAATTATGTTAAATTAAATTAAATTAAATACTATGGAAATACCAGCAATTATTGGCGCAGGATTATGCGCAATCGGAGTCGGCATCGGAATCGGCTTAGTAGGAAAAGGAGCAATGGAAGCTATTGGAAGGCAGCCCGATGCTTATGGAAAAATACAAACACTTACTCTTATTTTAGCCGCTTTGGCCGAAGGATTTGGTTTTGTAGCTTTATTTGCAGCATAAATTAAAGAGAACAGTTTTACTGCCAATTTTTTGGCAAGAATTCTTATTTTATTATTATGGAAAAATTACTTGAAGAGTTTTCGATTGGGCTGTTTTTTTGGCAGACATTAATTTTTATTGCGCTAATTTTTTTACTTAGAAAATTTGCATGGAAGCCTATTTTAGATGCCATAAACGAAAGGGAAGATGGAATAAAAAGCGCACTTGAATCAGCTGAAAAAGCAAGACAGGAGATGGCCTCGTTACAATCCGATAATGAAGAAACATTAAAAAAAGCAAGAGCAGAAAGAGACACTTTGCTAAAAGAAGCGAGAGAAATTAAACAAAAATTAATTGACGAGGCAAAAAACGAAGCAAACGAGGAAGCGAAAAAAATTATTGTTCAGGCTCAAGAAACTATTGTAAGTGAAAAAAACGCAGCTATTGTTGATTTAAAAAAACAGGTTGCTAATTTGTCAGTTGACATTGCTGAGAAAGTTTTAGAAGAGAAGCTTTCCGATGATAAGGACCAAATGAAACTTGTTAAAGAGCTTGTTAAAGATGTTAAAATAAAATAAATGAAATCAACTCGAGCAGCTATTAGATATGCCAAAGCCCTCCTTTTGGAGTCCATTGAAAAAAACCGCTTGGAAGAAACTTATAGCGACATGATATTGATTAAAAAAACTTTTACTGATAATATTGAGCTTAGGCACATGACAGATAGTTTAGTAATAAAAAACAGTATAAAAAGAAGCACCCTAAATTTAATTTTTAAAGATGCCGGAAACTTATGCTTAAGCTTAATCAATGTTTTGTTTGAAAATAATAGAATGAATCTAATAGACATAATAGCAGAAAAATATTTAAAACTTTATAAAGACTTTAAGGGAATACAATCTGCAACTGTAACTTCTGCAGTTCCGATTAATGAAGAAATAGAAAGAGAAATTTTAGAGACAATATCTAAACTAACTAATAAAAAAACAACTCTAATAAAGAATGTTGACAAAAGCTTAATAGGAGGATTTGTTTTAAGACTAGGAGACATTCAATACAACGCAAGCTTTAAAAATAAATTAAAGAACATTAAGCAAGAGTTCAATAATAATACAAACTTATCAATTATATAAATTATGGCAGAAATTAAACCTGCTGAAGTTTCAGCAATTTTAAAACAACAATTAACGGGATTAGACGCATCGGCTTCTTTAGACGAGGTAGGAACAGTTTTACAAGTTGGAGATGGAATAGCACGAGTGTATGGCCTTTCCAATGTGCAATATGGTGAACTAATAGAGTTTGATTCAGGGCTTGAAGGGATCGTTTTAAACCTTGAAGAGGACAATGTTGGGGTGGTGTTATTGGGGCCTTCAAAACAAATAAAAGAGGGAGATACAGTAAAAAGAACACAAAGAATAGCCTCGATTAATGTAGGCGAAAAAATTGTTGGGAGAGTAGTTGATGCTCTAGGGAAACCTATTGATGGAAAAGGAAACATTGGAGGGGATCTTTTTGAAATGCCATTAGAAAGAAAAGCTCCAGGAGTTATTTTTAGACAGCCAGTTAATGAGCCTTTACAAACGGGAATAAAATCTGTTGACGCAATGATCCCAATTGGCAGAGGCCAAAGAGAATTAGTAATTGGAGATCGTCAAACGGGAAAGACGACAGTTTGCATTGATACAATATTAAATCAAAAAGAATTTTATGACGCCGGAGAACCTGTATATTGTATCTATGTTGCAATAGGGCAAAAGGCCTCTACTGTAGCGGGAATTGCAAAAACTTTAGAAGATAAGGGTGCAATGGCATATACAACTATAGTTGCTGCAAATGCCTCTGACCCAGCGCCAATGCAAGTTTATGCTCCGTTTGCTGGAGCTGCAATAGGAGAGTTCTTTAGGGACACTGGGAGACCTGCTCTTATTATATACGATGACCTTTCTAAGCAAGCAGTTGCTTATCGTGAAGTTTCATTATTATTAAGAAGGCCTCCAGGAAGAGAAGCTTACCCAGGGGATGTTTTTTATTTACATTCTAGGCTATTAGAAAGAGCATCAAAAGTAATAGCAGATAATGAAATAGCCAAAGGAATGAATGATCTCCCTGCACCACTTAAGTCTTTAGTTAAAGGAGGAGGTTCCTTAACTGCTCTGCCAATCATTGAAACTCAAGCAGGGGATGTTTCAGCATATATTCCTACAAATGTAATTTCAATTACAGATGGCCAAATTTTCTTGGAATCGAATCTGTTTAACTCTGGAGTTAGACCGGCTATTAATGTTGGGATATCGGTATCTAGAGTAGGAGGCTCAGCACAGATAAAATCTATGAAAAAAGTTGCGGGAACCTTAAAGTTAGATCAGGCTCAATATAGGGAGCTAGAAGCTTTTGCAAAGTTTGGATCAGATTTGGATGACGCTACATTAAATGTGATTGAAAAAGGCAAAAGAAATGTGGAAATATTGAAACAGGCTCAGAACGACCCTTTTACTGTTGAAGATCAAGTTGCGATAATATTTGCAGGCTCAAAAAATCTCCTTAAAAATGTGCCTGTTAATAAAATAAAGGAGTTTGAAAGAAAGTATATAGATTTTCTAAACTTAAAACACAAAAAAGTAATGGGAACAATTAAGTCAGGGAAATTAACAGAGGATGTTATCTCGGTCTTAACCAAAACAGCTGAAGAATTAAGCTCAACATATTAAAAAAATAAATGGCTAATTTAAAAGAAATTAGGAATAGAATATCTTCAGTATCTTCTACAATGCAGATAACTAGTGCCATGAAAATGGTATCTGCAGCAAAACTGAAAAAGGCGCAGGACGCGATAACTGCAATGAGACCATATTCTAATAAGCTTTCAGAATTAATGAGAGGGTTTAGTAGTTCTGCTGAAGACAAAACCTTTAGTAAAAAAAGAGACATTAATAATGCCTTGATTATTGCAATTAGCTCAAATAGAGGTCTTTGTGGAGCATTTAACGTCAACGTTTTAAAAGAAATTAACAGCTTAAAATTAAGAGATGAATTCAAGAATGCGAAAATTAATTTTTTAACTATTGGCAAAAAAATCAATGATTCGCTTTCAAAGGAAGAAAAGATAATTCAAAATGAAAGTAGTCTATTCGACAATTTAAACTATGATGAAGTTTCCTTAGTCGTAAATAAACTAATGGACCTTTTTGCAAATCAAGAATATGATCATATTGAGATAGTTTATAATAGCTTTAAAAATGCGGCTACTCAAATTATTAAAACAGAACAATTTTTACCCATCTCAACAGAAGAAGCAAAAAGCACTTCCGCTTTGAATTATATTTTTGAGCCCACACAGGAAGAAATAATAAGAACATTAATTCCAAAATCTTTAAAAATGCAATTGTTTAAAGCAGTTAGAGATTCTTTTGCTAGTGAACACGGCGCTAGAATGACCGCGATGCATAAAGCAACAGACAATGCTTCTGAGCTCCGAGATGAATTAAAGCTTACTTATAACAAAGCTAGACAAGCTTCAATTACTAATGAAATTTTAGAAATAGTTGGAGGTGCAGAAGCACTTAATGGCTAGCATAGTTTTATTTTAATTAGTTAATTTTAGTAAAACAAAAAGTTATTATGATTATTAAAGTAATCAATAAGTCATCAAATCCTTTGCCTAGTTATGAATCTCCTCTTTCTGCAGGAATGGATATTAGAGCATTTTTAAATAACAATATAATTTTAAAGCCCCTAGAAAGAAAATTAATTAATACAGGACTATATGTCCAATTAGCAAAAAATTATGAGGCACAAGTTAGGCCGAGAAGCGGACTTGCATTAAAAAAAGGAATAACGGTATTAAATTCTCCAGGCACAATAGACGCTGATTATCGGGGAGAAATAGGGGTAATTTTAATTAACTTATCAAAGGAGAATTTTGAAATAAAATCTGGAGATAGAATAGCGCAATTAGTTATTTCTAAACATGAAACAGTACAATGGGAAATAGCAGACTCATTAAGCCATTCAAATAGAGGAGAGAAGGGGTTTGGCAGTACAGGAATCAAATAAATATAAATGAAGAAAACACTTTTTTTATTCTCTCTGTTAATAATTGGGTGTAATGCGTTTAAAAAAGTAGAATACAAAACAGACTTCAAAAAAATTCCCACCAAAAGATTAATTAATGAAATTGAAAAAAGAAACCCAAATTTTAATTTTGTTACTTATAGAGCTCAAGCTACAGTCCTACAAAAGAACTCTACAAACCAATTTAACATTGTAATTAGAATAGAGAAAAATGAAAAAATATTAATTACAGGCTCTATATTAATTCCATTATTTAAAGGGCTGTTAACAAGAGAAGAAATAGCCTTTTATGAAAAAATAGGCAGGTCTTATTATAAAGAGAAATACACTTCTTTTTCAAGAGAATTTAATCACGAAGTAAATTTGAACACATTTCAGAATTTGCTTATAGGCCTTCCTATAATTAATTTAAAAGAGAAAGAATGGAAACAAGCAACGAATAATCAAACTTATAGCCTACAATCATTATCGAAACAAGAAAATCTTATAATAAAATATGACTTTAGTCCAATTAGCTTAAGATTAATTAGCCAGGAGATTGTCTTTAATAAAAATATATTAAAGGTTAATTATGGAAAGTATAATAGTACTAATGGGCAGCTGTTCCCACAAGAAATAAAAATGTTTTTCGATAGTGAAAACAAGAAGACAGAAGTTATTCTTAGTATAAAAACAAATAAATTAGGAGAGCCCGTCTCCTTCCCTTTTAAAATGCCTAAAGGTTATAAGCCAATTAAATTATGATTTTCAAAACCAGAGTTAAATATCTTGCTCTTTATGTTTTCTTAGGACTATTTATAAATTATGGTTTTTCACAGACCAATAATAGAGAAAAGTTAGAAATAAAGAGACTAGAACTTCAAAATGAAATCAAAAAAATAAATGAATTGCTGTTTAGCAATAAAAGGGAAAAGGCTGCAGTTTATTCAGACATTGAAAACTTAAGTTTAAAAATTCAAAGAAAAGAAGAATTAGTTAAGCTTACGAATCAGCAGATTAATCTTTTAAATAATCTTATAGAAAAAAATCAACAAGAGGAAGCCTTATTGGGGGCCAATTTAATAGATGTTAAAAAAAATTATGAGGAGATGATTTTAAAGTCTTATAAAACAAAATCAGGCAAAAGTAGACTAATGTTTTTGCTGTCTTCAGAAAGTTTTTTTCAGGCCTATAAGCGCGTTCAGTATATTAAGCAATTTGCCATTTTTAGAAAAAATCAAGCAAATAAAATTTTATTTTTAATTAATGAAATAGGAGACATAAACAAAGAATTAAATTTTCAAAAAACAAAAAAAGAGGAACTTTTAAAAGAGAACAGAAACATTAAAAAATCATTAGAGTCAGAAAAAAAGGAGTCTAACACATTAGCCTATGAATTAAGGAGACAGGAAAAAAAATATCTTAATGAAATTGACAAAAAACAGAGGCTAAGCTTGCAGATAGACAAAGAAATAGAAAGACTTATTAGGGAAGCAATTGCTAAATCTAATAAGGAAAAAAGCAAATCAGAGGGCTTTAAATTGACACCTGAGGCAAAAGAATTGTCAAAAAACTTTGTTTTAAATAAAGGGAAATTACCCTGGCCAGTTATAAGGGGAGTTGTTATTCAAAAGTTTGGTACACAGCCTCACCCAGTAGTAAAAACAGCCAAGATTAAAAGTAATGGAATAGTTATTGCTACAACAAAGGATGAAAAAGTTAAAACAGTATTTGAAGGAGTGGTGTTGTCAGTGTTACAATTTAAAGGAAGCAACCCTACAATTTTAGTTCAACACGGTGACTATATAACGGCCTACAAAAATCTTTCTAAAGTATATGTAAAAAAAGGGGACAGAGTTGTCTCTAATCAAAATATTGGAGAAGTTTTTACAAACAATTCAACAGGAAAATCTACAATTCAGTTCAGTGTTTTTAAAAACACAACTCCTGTAAACCCTTTGTTTTGGATTATTAAAATGTAAAATTAATTGCGTTTAGCAAGCATTTTTTCCAAATATTTTCCAAGAATGTCAAACTCTAAATTAACAATATTCCCAACCCTTAAAGCTTTAAAGTTAGTGTTGTTATAAGTGTAGGGAATGATAGCAACACTAAAACTATTTTTGTTTGACCCCACTACTGTTAAACTAATCCCGTTTACTGCTACTGATCCCTTTTCTACTGTAATATTATTTGATTTAGGATACGTTATGGTATATAACCAACTCCCATCTTTTTCTTCAATATCTATGCATTCTCCAACACTATCAACATGTCCCTGAATCATATGACCATCTAATCTGTCACCAATTTTCATTGCCCTTTCTAGATTTATTTCATCTCCAACGTTCCAACTACCTATACTGCTTTTTGAGATAGTTTCTTCAATAGCGGTTACAACATATTCCTTGTTGTTTATGTCCACAACCGTTAAGCAAATTCCATTATGAGAAATGCTTTGATCAATTTTAAATTCATTTGTTAAAGTGCTTTTTAAGGTAATATGCAGGTTCCCCCCTTCTTTTTCTAAATTGGAAACAACGGCTATTGTTTCTATAATTCCAGTAAACATATTCTTTATTTTATATATATATTTAGTCTTGTAAAACTAGTGATAAATACTATAAATATTTATGAAAGAAAAATTGCTGCCTATTGTTGGAATTTCGTGTGGTGATCCAAACGGGATAGGTGTAGAAATAATTTTAAAATCCTTTCATGACAAGCGTATTCTTGAATTTTTTGTTCCGGTTATTTTTTCAAATCATCAATTACTTTCTGAACAAGCAGAAATTTTTAATATGGACTTAAAATTTAATAAAATTAAATATGGCCAGCCGCCAAAACAAGGGCAAATAAATATTGTGAACGCCTGGGAGAACGAATTTACAACTGAATTTGGAAAACCAACAAAGTCCTCTGGTGAAATTTCCTATAAATCATTAGAATTATTGACTAAATCTATTCTGGAGAATAATGTTGATGTAATGGTAACAGCGCCAATTAATAAAAAAAACATACAAAATGAAAAATTTAATTTTCCGGGACATACCGATTACCTTTCAAGCAAATTTAATGGCGAAAGCCTTATGTTCATGATTAGCGAGAGCTTAAGAATAGGTCTTTTGACAGATCATGTATCCATTAACCAGATCATTTCTAAAATTGATAACAAAAAAATTAAAGAAAAAATTTCTGTAATGGAAAAATCTTTAGAAATGGACTTTGGGATTATAAAACCTAAAATTGCAGTTCTTTCTATTAACCCTCATGTTGGAGATGGAGGTGTTATTGGAAATCAGGATGAAGAGATATTAATTCCAGCATTAATCGAAATTTCAAAATCAGGAAGCTTAGTTTTTGGACCATATTCAAGTGATAGTTTTTTTGGTTCAGGACTTTACAAGAATTATGATGCGGTTTTAGCGATTTACCATGATCAGGGGCTGATTCCTTTCAAAACACTCTCTTTTGGAGAAGGGGTTAATTATACTGCAGGACTTGATAAAGTAAGAACTTCGCCAGATCATGGAACAGCCTTTGATATTGCTGGAAAAAACGTTGCTGATCCAACTTCTTTTAAAAAAGCAATATTTTCTGCAACAGATATTTATAAAAACAGAATCTCTTACAAAAAAAGACTAGAAACCCCTTTTTTAGAGACAGCAAAGAAATGAAATAATAAATATCGTTTCTCTTCTTAAAATTAATTATATTCGCAAACTGAAATAAAGAAAAAATGCAATACTTAGATCGATATGAAATTAATTTTGGGGGATTAAATGAAGGAAAGCATGAATTCGAATATAATTTGGAAAAGAAGCTCTTCGAGCTTTTCAATTATGATGAATTTAATAGCTGTAAGATATTTGTCAAGGTAAAATTAATTAAGAAATCTAATTTATTAGAATTAAGCCTTTGCTGTGAAGGGACCATTAATTTAAATTGTCATATCTCTAACGAATCATTTGATTACCCTCACAAATCAAATATGAACTTTGCCGTTAAGTTTGGCCCCGAGTTTAATAACGACAACGAAGAGCTTTTAGTTTTGTCTAAAGGTTCACATCAATTAAATATTTCTCAGCAATTATATGAAATGATAGTGTTATCTTTACCAATAAAAATAGTTCATCCCGGTATTGTAGATGGGACATTGAAATCAGAGGTCTTAAGTAGATTAGAAGTATTTCAATCAAATTTTAATAAAAAGACCAATAGTAAGACGGACCCTAGATGGGATAAATTAAAAGAGTTAAAATAGTATAGTTATGGCACATCCTAAAAGAAAAATTTCCAAAACAAGGAGAGATAAACGAAGAACACATTATAAAGTTTCAGATTCTCAAATAGCAGTTTGCAAAACAACTGGAGAATCCCACTTATATCATAGAGCCCATTGGCATGAAGGGAAGCTTTATTATAGAGGAAAGGTTTTAATAGACAACACTGAGGAATCTTAGAATCATCTTAAAAAATATTTTTTTGCCATTTTTTTACGATTTTTAATCATTTTTTGCCATTTTTTGCCATTTTTTTACGATTTTTGATTAAAATTCAAAAAAATTGATTTGAGTAGAACTAGCGCTTCAATCACTGCTTTAGGATCGTATTTGCCAAAAAAAATCTTAAAGAATAAGGATTTAGAAAAACTTGTAGACACATCAGACGAATGGATTTCTACAAGAACTGGCATAAAAGAAAGAAGAATTTTAGATGACGGTTTAGGAACTTCTTTTATGGCAATTAAAGCTGCCCTTAAAATTTTAAAAAAAAAGAATATTGATCCTTTAAAAATTGACATGGTCATTGTTGCAACAATAACCCCAGACATTCATATTAGCGCTACTGCTGCTAATGTTGCTACCGAAATTGGAGCTAATAATGCTTTTGCATATGACCTTAATGCTGCATGTTCAGGTTTCCTTTATGGCATGTCTATAGCTAGCTCCTATATTGAATCGGGTAGATATAAAAAAATTATTTTAATTGGAGCGGATAAAATGTCATCTATTGTTGACTATTCTGATAGAAATACATGTGTAATCTTTGGAGACGGCGCTGGTGCTGCTTTGTTTGAGCCTAACAATTGTGGTTTTGGAATTCAAGATGAATTTTTAAGGTCTAATGGCATTGGTAAAGAGTTTCTGGGAATTGAAGCAGGAGGATCATTAATGCCAACCACATTACAAACAGTTAAGGATAAGAAACATTTTCTTTTTCAAGACGGAAAAAGTGTATTTAAGCATGCAGTTTCTAATATGGCAGAAGCAGCATACGAAATTATGCAAAGGAATAATTTGTCAAGCGATGATATAAACTATTTAGTCCCACATCAAGCCAACAAGCGCATTATTGATGCTACTGCAGATAGAATGGGCATTAATCAATCTAAAGTTTTGATGAATATAGAAAAATACGGGAACACTACAGCTGCAACTATTCCTTTAGTTTTATCTGATTATGAAAGAGTGTTTAAACAAGGGGACAATATTATTTTTTCAGCTTTTGGAGGGGGTTTTACGTGGGGAGCATCATTTTTAAAATGGGGATATAACAGTTAATAAAAACAATTATTATGAATATAAAAGACATACAGCAATTAATAAAATTTGTAGCGAAATCGGGAGTTAGTGAAGTAAAAATAGAGTCTAACGACCTTAAGATTGGAATAAAAACAGGTTCAGCCAAAAAACCAGTTACTTATACGGAGGTTCCAGCAGTTGTTCCGCAAACAAGTATTCCTCAGGTTGAAGAAATGAAGTCAGAGCCGACTGTTGAAAACCAAAAAATAGAAGAAGAAAGTAATTTAATAACTATTACATCTCCTATTATAGGAACATTTTATAGAAAACCATCTCCAGATAAATCAAATTTTGTTGAAATAGGAGATGTAATTTCTCAGGGAGATGTTCTATGTGTTATTGAGGCAATGAAATTGTTTAATGAAATCGAAACAGAATTTTCTGGAAAAATTGTCAAAATTTTAGTTGATGATGCTTCCCCAGTCGAGTTTGATCAACCTCTGTTTTTAATTGATCCATCTTAACAATAATATTGTAATTAAAAAGGAAAAAATGTTCAAAAAAATTTTAATTGCTAATAGAGGAGAAATAGCTTTAAGAATAATTAGAACTTGTAAAGAAATGGAGATAAAAACAGTTGCCGTTTATTCTGTGGCAGATGAAGAAAGTTTACATGTTAGATTTGCAGATGAGGCAGTGTGTATTGGTCCTCCAAATAGCACAGAGTCGTATTTAAAAATAGCAAATATTATAGCTGCAGCTGAAATAACTAATGCAGATGCAATTCACCCTGGATATGGTTTTTTGTCTGAAAATTCTCGCTTTTCAAAAATTTGTGAAGAACATAAAATTAAATTTATCGGCGCTTCTGCTGAAATGATTGAAAAAATGGGAGACAAAGCTTCAGCTATATCAACTATGAAGGAAGCTGGCGTACCAACGATTCCAGGATCTGAGGGATTGATTGAAACTTTTGATGAAGCTAAAAAAATAGCTAAAAAAATAGGCTATCCTATAATGATTAAAGCTACAGCAGGTGGCGGGGGGAAGGGAATGAGAGCAGTGTGGAAAGAAAAAGAGTTTTTAGCCTTATGGGAAAGCGCTAAACAAGAAGCAAAAGCTTCTTTTGGAAATGATGGCATGTATATGGAAAAATTAGTGGAAAATCCGCGCCATATAGAGATTCAAATAGTAGGAGATAAATACGGGAAGGCATGTCACTTGTCTGAAAGAGATTGCTCAATTCAAAGAAGGCATCAAAAACTTACAGAAGAGACGCCTTCTCCATTTATGACTGATAAACTAAGGAAAAAGATGGGAGAAGCAGCAGTGCAAGCAGCAGAATTTATTCAATATGAAGGAGCAGGCACAATAGAATTCTTAGTTGACAAGAATAGAAATTTTTATTTTATGGAAATGAATACAAGAATTCAGGTTGAACATCCTATAACTGAGCAGGTAATCGATTATGATTTAATTAAGGAACAAATTAAGGTAGCTGCTGGAATTAAGATTTCAGGAAATCATTATTTTCCAAAACTTCATTCCATAGAATGTAGAATTAATGCTGAAGATCCTCATGCGGGATTTAGACCATCCCCAGGAAAGATTACAAATCTTCATCTGCCAGGAGGACACGGGGTTAGATTAGATACTCATGTATACAGCGGATATGTTATTCCCCCAAACTATGATTCTATGATTGCAAAATTAATTGTTACAGCGCAAAATCGAAAGGAAGCAATCCAAAAAATGAAAAGAGCTTTAGATGAATTTGTGATAGAAGGGATAAAAACTACAATTCCTTTTCATAGACAATTAATGGATGACCCAGATTATATCTCAGGGAATTATACAACAAAATTTATGGAAGAATTTGAAATCAACTAGAATTATTTCACAAACCCTTTTTGAATTATCTTTTCAACAATTTGGACAGCATTAGTTGCAGCACCTTTTCTAAGATTATCTGAAACTACCCATAGATTTAAACTGTTTTTTTTAGAAAAATCTTCTCTAATTCGCCCAACAAACACCTCATCCTTACCCTTACAAAATATAGGCATAGGATATTTCAATTTTGTAGGGTCATCTTCGACAGTTACACCAGAAGTATTATTTAATAAAGTTATTATTTCAGAAACCTCAAAAGAATTTTCAAGCGTAATATTAATTGATTCGCTATGCCCTCCAATTACTGGAACTCTTACAGCAGTTGCGCTTATTTTAATCTTTGAATCAAGAATTTTATGAGTTTCATTTAAAAGCTTCATTTCTTCTTTAGTATATCCATTTTTTAGAAAATCATCGCAGTGAGGAATTGCATTTTGATGAATAGGATAATTATAAGCCATTTCCCCATTTTTTCCTTTAGACTCATTCTCTAGTTGCTTTACAGCTTTCATGCCTGATCCGGTGACAGATTGGTAAGTAGAAACTATAATTCTTTTTATTTTAAAATTTTTGTGAATTGGAGCCAAAACCATTAACATTTGAATAGTTGAACAATTAGGATTTGCAATTATTTTATCCTGCAAGGTTAAAATTGAACCATTAATTTCAGGGATGATTAGCTTTGTGCTACTGTCCATTCTCCATGCAGAAGAGTTATCAATTACAATTATACCTTTTTCAGCAAATTTTGGAGCCCATTTTAAAGAAACTTGTCTCCCCGCAGAAAAGATTGCAATATCGGGATCAAGGTGTAGAGTTTTTTCAAGACTAATAACAGAATAATTTTTATTTAAAAAATGAATTTGTTTACCAATTGAGGTTTCAGATGCAGCGAGAAATATATCTTCAAAGAATAAATTGCGCTCTTTTATAAGATCCAGGATTACCCTACCGACCATACCTGTTGCCCCAATCAATGCAATCTTCATATAGAATATTTTAAAAAGCAAAAATAATTATTTCAATAGACATAAAAAGCTATAATACGGTTTAGATCATTTTTTATTAAAATAAAACAAGTTAAGCTATAACAACCCTTTTGATTCTTTTAGAAAGTGAAGCTAATATTTCATAAGGAATAGTTCCAATAGATTTTGCAAAGTCATCTGCTGAAAGGTTTTTATCATCAAAAATTATTACGAGATCTCCCTCTTTACAAATTATTTTAGAAACGTTAATCATAATCATGTCCATACAAACATTGCCAATAATTGGCGCTAATTTTCCATTGATCATAACATTGGCATTACCATTGCCATACTGTCTGCTAATCCCATCGGCATGTCCAATAGGGAGTGTCGCTATAGTTATATTGTCATCAGCTATGAATCCTTTGTTATAACCAACAGAACTCCCTTTGGAAATTTTATGTATTTGAGAAATAACAGTTTTTAAGCTAATAACAGGTCTTAAATCATTTTTGTATTTAGGATGATTTCCAAAACCATATAATCCAATTCCTATACGTACCATTTCATATTGTGATTCAGAAAAATTTAAAACACCTGAAGTATTAAGAAGATGTTTTTTTATTTTCGACCCAATTTTATTTTGAAAATTTTCTACCAATGATGAAAATTTTTTTATTTGATCATTAGAAAAGTCCTTTTCATTTTCATCATCGGAAGCGCCTAAATGAGAGAAGATATAGGTTGGCTTTAATCCATTAAGCTGAGCAATTAAATTATCTATTTCGTTTTCATGAAATCCTAGTCTATTTAACCCTGTATTAAACTTAATTTGAAAAGGACAGTTTTTATTAAACTTTGAGCAGGAGATAAAAGCTTCCAAAACTCTAAATGAATATATGCTTGGCTCAAGGTTAAACTCAATAATTGTGTTGAAGTCATTTATTTGAGGGTGAAGAACAAGAATAGGAGACATAATTCCCTTTTCTCTAAGCATTAAGCCCTCACTAGTATATGCAACAGCTAAATAATCAATTTTCTGTTTTTCTAATTCTTTGGCAATTATTAATGAGTCTGCACCATAGGAAAACGCTTTGACGACACCCATTATAAGAGTATTAGGATTTAATTTGGATTTCAAAAAATTCAGATTATTCTTTAGATTTTTTAAATTAACCTCTAATACAGTTTGTTGGATTACCATTATTTCTTTTTTTCTCTTTTCGCCATTCTTTTTATAAATGCACCCCTAGAAAGAGGCTCATATTCCTTTTTCTCTCCAACTAGAATTAGATCATTGGCTTCATTTTTCCTATAACTATAATTAGCCAATTCTCCAGTTTCAACACAAACAGCATGTACTTTAGTAACCTCTTCAGCACATGCCATAAGATTAGGCATTGGACCAAAAGGAATTCCTTTATAATCCATGTCTAAGCCAGAAACGATTACCCTACATCCATCATTTGCTAACTTATTACAAACTGCGACTAAATCTTGATCAAAAAATTGAGCTTCATCTACTCCTATTACATCATAATTTTTTGAAAAGGAATAAATCTCTTTAGCATTTTCTATCATTTTAGCTCCAATTTCACTCTTTCCATGGGAAATGATTTTATCTTTTGGGCTTCTAGAATCAGTTTTAGGCTTAAATACAATAAAATTTTTTTTATCAAGCTCAGCTTTTTTAATTCTTTTTATTAGCTCTTCTGTTTTACCAGAAAACATAGACCCGCATATAACTTCTAATTTTCCTTTTGAGGTTTTTTTATTTTCAATCATTTTAAACTTATTGATATTGTTATCAAAGTAGTTAACTTTAATGGTTTGACAAATGTCTAAAAATTAATTCAACATGGCAAAACTGTACATTGTTCCTACACCAATTGGAAATCTTGATGACATTACAATAAGATCAATAAAAACTTTAGAAGAGGTCGATTTAATTTTATGTGAAGATACTAGAAGAAGCAAAAAATTATTGAAACATTTGAATATTAATGGGAAATTAAGATCTCACCATAAATTTAATGAACATAATGAGGTTGAAATGATAATTAATAAAATAAAAGAAGGAGCCAGTGTAGCAATTATTTCTGATGCGGGAACTCCTGGAATTTCAGACCCTGGGTTTTTAATTTCAAGAACTTGTTTAAATAATGATATAGAAATTGAATGTCTCCCTGGACCAACAGCTCTTATTCCTGGACTTTTAGTCAGTGGAATTTCAGCAGATAAATTTGTTTTTGAAGGATTTTTACCTATTAAGAAAGGCAGAAAAAAAAGACTTTCTAATCTTTCTTCAGAAAAAAGAACAATGATATTTTATGAATCACCACATAAGTTGATAAGAACATTGATAGATTTTAAAGCCACTTTTGGCTCAGATAGAAGAGTTTCAGTGTCAAGAGAGTTGACCAAGCTTTATGAAGAAACTTTAAGGGGAACAATTAGTGAAATTATAGATTCATGTCAAAAAAAGAAGCCTAAAGGGGAGTATGTTATTGTTGTAGAAGGAATAGAAAAATAAGATGAACTGGAAAATAGAAGAAAATAAAGATCCACAAGCTATTGAACAGCTTTCAAAGGAGTTGAATGTTGACAAGGTTATTTCTTCTATGCTTATAAAGAGAGGGATTAAAACTTTTAATCAAGCAAAAGATTTTTTTAGGCCTAACATTAAACAGCTTCATGATCCTTTTTTAATGAAGGATATGGATAAGGCAGTAAGCAGGATATTACAAGCAATAGAAGAGAAAGAGTCTATCATGATTTTTGGAGACTATGATGTAGACGGAACCTCTTCAGTGGCGCTTTTAAGTTCCTTTTTAAATGAGATTGGAGCAGATCTTTCTACCTATATTCCTGATAGAAATAATGAGGGATATGGAATATCTTTAAAGGCAATTGACTTAGCCAAAAAGAATAAAGAAACTTTGATAATTGCTTTGGATTGTGGAATTAAAGCAAACGATCAAATTCAATATGCTTTAAAAAAAGGAATAGATTTTATTATTTGTGATCACCATAATCCAAGTAATCAATTACCAAATGCATATGCAATTTTAAACCCTAAAAGAAAGGATTGTAAATATCCATTTAAAGAATTGTGTGGATGTGGTGTTGGGTTTAAATTGATTCAAGCAATTAATAAAAGGAAAGGCTTAGAGATTGAAAACATCATTAGTTACTTAGATTTAGTAGCTGTAGCTATTGCAGCGGATATTGTCCCTTTGATTGGTGAAAATAGAATTTTAACTTATGTTGGGCTTCAGCTTATAAATTCAAATCCAAGAATGGGGCTTCATTGTATTTTAAAGAACAATAAAAAAAAAGAATTTAACATTGGAGATCTAATTTTTTATATAGCGCCGAGAATTAATGCTGCTGGCAGAATGGATCATGCAGCCTTAGCCTTAGAATTGCTTTTAGAGAAGGATTTAAATAAAGCAGAAAAATTAGCTGAAAAAATAGAAAAATTAAATCTTAAAAGAAGGGAAGTAGAAAAAAATATTACAGAGCATGCGTTAAAAAAAATAGTTGATGAAGGCAATCCAAAATCTAACTCAACGGTAGTTTTTGAAGAATCCTGGAATAAGGGAGTAATAGGAATTGTGGCATCAAGAATAATAGAAAAACATTATAAACCAACAATAGTTTTTTGCATGTCAAAAGATGGAAACTTAACAGGATCAGCAAGATCCATTCATGGTGTTGATTTATATGAAATTTTACAAGAATGTAAAGCCAGTATTTTACAATTTGGAGGCCATAAATATGCAGCTGGTTTAACTATTGAAAAAGAGAATTTTAAAATTTTTAAAACAAGCTTTGAGAAGGCAGTTAAAAATTATGTAAAAAACAAACTTCCTGTTAAAGAAATTAAAATAGAATCTAAAATTATATTAAACTCTATAACGCCAAAATTTTTTAGAATTTTAAATCAGTTTGAACCTTTTGGTCCTGAGAATAAAAGGCCTATATTTTTATCAGAAAATTTAAATTTAAAAGGAGAATTAAATAAAATTGGAAAAAATAGAGAACATCTTAAATTAAGCGTTTCACAGGAATCAGACAAAACATTTTCAGCAATTGGATTCTGGCTTTCCGAAAAAGCGACCAGCATTTCACCCAATTCTACTTTTTCAATGTTGTATACAATTGATGAAAACACATGGAATGGTATTACATCTATTCAATTAAAAATCAAAGACATTAAATAAAAAAGCCTCTTATTTTTAAGAGGCTTTTTTTATTAAAAAACATATAAACTAGAATCTATAAGTAAATCCTAGGTTCCAAGTTCTTCCCCATCCTGGAAAAACTTTATTAAGCTCATGAACACCTAACCACGTTGGATCTCCAGCGTTTGCTAGGATATTAGTTGATGATTCAGCTATATAGTGTGTGTCAAAAATATTATTGACATTTAGTCTTACGTATACCTTCTCTCCACCAATAGATAAATTATAAGATGTCCCAAAATCAAACAACTCATATGCTGGAATTTGCATTGCTGAATCTCCTGCAGTATCAAAATCTTCTGGGTTGAAGTTTGCGTATAAATCAGACGCTGAGAACATACTAACATTAAACTTAAACAAATCTGTAGGCTTTACAACTAGATTTATTCTTGATGTAGTTTGGGCAGCATCTCCAACTTTTACATCTTTTAAGTATACAGTAGAAGTCCCTATCTTAACCCTACTAGAATCGAATACATCTGCAGTGACATCGCTTCCATATTTATAGTTTCCTAGAGATAGCATACCTTGAACTTCAACAAAAGGACTTATGTCTAAAACCCCATCAAATTCTAAACCTGTATGAATTTGCTTAATTCCATAATAATTTGCTGTTCCTCTAACTCCTCCAACAGAAACACCATCACTAAGGAATCTGTCCTCCCAAGTAGTCTTGTAAAGGTTTACATTAAACCTTAAATTATTAGACCTGTATCCATATCCTGCTTCAAGCCCAACAACAGTTTCATTTTTTAAATCAGGATTTAATGTGTTTGAATAATTGATCCAAACTGCATCAAAATTTGGCTGTTTAGAGTAGTAGCCTCCATTAACAAAAACATTACTTTTTGCATTAATGTTATAATTAGCTCCTCCCTTTACATTTCCCCCTGTAATATTTTTCCATGCAGAAGTTGCTACTCCTGATTGATTAAAATACTCTATCCTTTGAAATCCTTGATTAGAGACTGCTGCTTGAACAAAAGCAGATAGCTTATCTTCTTTGTATTCTAGTTGAGTGAATATTCCGCTCCATTTAACTTTTCCATCATTGTGATAATCAATTTTTTCTTCCTTGTCAGTGTCTCTAAAAACATTCCACAAACTTCCAAGATTTGAGCTGTATTCAGTTGTTCTTACGGCACTTCCTTTGTTATTAATGGACGTGTTAGTATAGTTTTTATTATCAAAATCTCTATAGCCATCAGCTCCTAGCAGGTTGTCTAGTCTTCTATAGTGGATCCCGGTGTATGCTCTAACATCAACCCCAAAATCAAGAGTTAAATTATCTGAAAGTTGTTTTTTCAGATTAATAAGAGATCCTACAAAATTATGAGAATTCACAGATGCTCTTCTCACTATTCCATTTCTTTTTACTCCATTTACTCTTTCGTCTTGATCATTAACTATATATAATCCAGTAGCAGCATCTTTGGAATTTGCAGCGGTTTTCCCCTGATAGAAAGTAGTAGAGACTCCACTGTTATATGAATATATTTTATCATAGTTGACATGACCAGTCATAGGATTCCTAAAAGCATAACCACCATTATAGTTTAAATCTCCACTTGCATATTGATAGCCATAGGCTCTACCTATATCTCCAGTTCCACCTCCTCTACCAATTGAGTAATAGACAGAAGCAGAAAGATTGGTGCTTTCATTCATTTTATGCTCCCAGTTTAAAGAAGCAATTGGCTTATGATAGAAATTTTTTCTCCAGTTAAATTCTTGACCATTTAAATAGCCATGATTGTAGTTATAACGAATTCCATATTGTTTATACTGTTTCCCTTGAGCCATATTATAAAAGCTTCCAGTTCTTTGATGATGAGTTTGAGGCGCTCCAGTAATTATTAGTTGAATATTATGTTTATCTGAGCTGTCTCTCCAACCATAACCTAAGAAGTAATTATAACCTTCAAACATTGTTCCATCTACATAGCCATCTCCAGCAGTTCTTGAGAACAAAAGCGAAAGGGCATGACCACCGTCCATTTCACCAGTGTTATAGGAAGCAACAGTTTTCCCATAACCATCGTTACCCATACTAGCAGAAATTCTTCCTCCTTCAGTAAGGTCAGTAGATTTTGTTATTACATTAATTGTTCCTCCAACTGATGATATTGCTAGTTTAGAAGCCCCTAATCCTCTTTGAACTTGCATCGCAGACACAACATCTGAAAGACCTGACCAGTTAGACCAATACACTCTACCATTTTCCATATCATTAACAGGAATACCATTAATTAAAACAGCAGTGTTTTGAGAGTCAAATCCTCTAACATTAATCCTGGAGTCTCCAAAAGCTCCCCCAGCTCTTGTCGCATATACTCCGGGAGTAGAATTAAGCATTTCAGGAAGTTCAAGATTACCAATTCTTTCTTGAATATCCGAAGCAGTTAAAGTAGAAACAGCTACAGGTGTTTGCCTATCAATTGCAAAGTCAATAGTCCCAAATACAGTGATCCCCTCTAATTCATTTGAACTAGGAACCATAAGAACATCAATTTGCATAGTGCTGCTAAAATCGATTTCTTGAGTATCATAACCTATATATGAAACAACTAAAGTCCCTGAATCAGCATTAATTGTAAATTTACCATCAAAATCAGTTGACACTCCATTTGAAGTTCCCTTAACCAAAACAGTGGCACCTGGAAGAGGCACACTATTTTCGTCTGTTACTGTTCCAGTTAAAACGTTTTGAGAGTAACAGAGCCCTGAAACAAGAAGCGCTGTCAACATAAGAGTTAATTTTTTCATAGTTGTATAGTAGTTTTATAGTATTATAACAAATGTGATTAATTTTTCGAAACAAAATGAGAATTTTACATTAATTTTTTGAACAATTATTGTGAATAACTGCTCTAATTATCCAAAAATTTCTTTAGAAGGAAAAATGTAGAATCATCATGGGATTTAATGTTTTTGTTTTCAACCTCCTGTAAAAGCTTAGAAGCTAATTCTTTTCCTAGCTCTACCCCCCATTGATCATAACTATAAATATTCCAGAGAATTCCTTGAACAAAAATTTTATGTTCATACATAGCAACCAGGCTGCCTAAAGTTTCCGGATTTAATTTTTCTATTAAAATAGTATTAGAGGGCCTGTTCCCTTCAAAAACTTTATAAGGGAGTAATTCTTTTATATTATTATTTTGAGACAATTCCTTTTCAACTTCTGAAGCACTTTTACCCATCATCAACGCCTCAGTTTGAGCAAAAAAGTTGGACATTAATTTATTATGCTGATTATTTTCTTTATAAAGCGGATTGGCGAATCCTATAAAATCACAGGGAATTAATTTGGTGCCTTGGTGTATTAATTGAAAAAATGCATGTTGTGAATTAGTTCCTGTGCCTCCCCAAACTATATTTCCAGTTTGATAACTGGTTTTATCACCATTTCTGTCAATGCTTTTGCCATTGCTTTCCATAATAGCTTGTTGTAGATATGCAGGCAATCTATTTAAATATTGAGAATAGGGAATTATAGCTTCCGTTTCACATTTAAAAAAATTATTATACCAAATACTAATTAATGCTAAAACTATCGGAACATTTTTTTCAATTGAGGAGGATTTAAAATGCTCATCCATTTTATTAGCCCCATTAAGCAAACTTTCAAAATTGTCTGATCCAATTGAAAGACTAATAGAAAGACCTACTGAGCTCCATAGAGAAAATCTTCCTCCCACCCACTCATTCATAGAAAAAATATATTCTTTAATTATTCCAAAATTTTCAATTTCTTTTGTATTTGTAGAAACAGCGGCAAAGTGACTATATACACTTTTCTTGCCTAATTTTGAGACAAGCCATTTTTTTATAGTATTGGCATTTGAGAGAGTCTCTTGAGTTTTGAAAGTCTTAGAGACAATAATAAAAAGAGTAGTTTTAGGATTTAATTTGTTTAAAATTTCTAAAACGTGATCCCCATCTACATTAGAAACAAAATGTGAATTAAGCCTAGACTTATAATATTTTAAAGCTTCAACGATCATGACAGGGCCTAGATCAGAACCCCCAATTCCTATATTTACAATATCAGTAAATTTTTCATTTGTA
>Ga0066861_10000046_pt1 | contig 27799 bp, 28 predicted proteins | sample ETN02SmetaG_3_FD_66434 | JGI IMG/M metagenome (GOLD analysis project Ga0066861, IMG submission 66434) | Marine microbial and viral communities from oxygen minimum zone, Eastern Pacific Ocean - ETNP2014F10-02SV257 | ecosystem: Environmental > Aquatic > Marine > Oceanic ... | reverse complement strand
TAACAGAGAATTTATCAGTTTCATATAAGTATTCTGCTTTATAGTCTTTTACATCCTCAGCATTGGCTAAGAAAGAGAAAAAAAACAAAGGAATTATTAGTAATCTAGAAATCATAATTTTCATCAATAATATTTTGATTTAGACCAAATTCTTTTAAATTAATTTCATTAGTTGCGATTTGGCTAATTATTTTTGGAAATAATCTGTGCTCAGCTTTATGAATTCTTTCTATTAATACATCAAGAGATTCATTTTCTTTAACTGCAATCTTAGCTTGCGCAATTATTGGTCCAGCATCTAACTCTGCTGATACTTTATGAATGGTTATTCCATGAATAGGATCCTTATTAGCTAAAACTTTTTCATGGGTATTTAGACCAGGGTATTTAGGAAGAAGAGAAGGGTGGATATTTATCATCTTATCTTCATAAATTGAAGTAGCCACTGGAGATAGTATTCTCATAAACCCAGCAAGCACAATTAGATCAGGATTAAAACCATTTATAACTTCAACCAATTCTTCGTCGAACTCTTCTCGAGAATTGAAATTATTATGACTAATAAATTTATAAGGAATATTATGTTTTTTTGCTCTTTCAATACCATAGGCATCTGGTTCATTGCTAATAACAGCCACAACCTTTCCCTTAATAACATTTAAGTCACAAGCATCAATAATCGCTTGAAGATTAGAACCGCTGCCTGAAATCAATACAACTATGTTAAACATTTTTATATATATGAAACTTGGTCTTTAGATTCTTTATTATGAATATTTCCTATGTGATATGCCTTATAGCCTGAATTTTTAATTAAATTAAGAGTCTCGTCTTTAATATTGGGATTAATAATTAATGTCATTCCAATACCACAATTAAAAATTCTAAACATATCAACTTCAGATATTTCCCCTTGGTCTTTAAGCCATTTAAAGATTTCTAAATATTCCCAAGAGTCTTTAATAATATCTATATTAAGATCTTTTGGAATTATTCTTGGAATATTTTCAGTAATGCCGCCGCCTGTTATATGAGCCATACCCTTAACTTCTATTTTTTGAAGCAAGCCATTAATTAAATTAGGATATAAAATCGTAGGCCTCAATGCTAATTCTTTGATTGTATTAATCTCATCATTTGGTGAAGAAGATTCAGATATAATTTTTCGTATTAAAGAGTAACCATTTGAATGAGGGCCAGAAGATTCTATGCCAATAATGATGTCGCCATTAGATATATCAGAACCATTTATAATTTTATTTTGATCAACTATTCCAACTGAAAACCCAGCTAGATCAAAATTATTACCTACATAATGACCAGGCATTTCAGCTGTTTCGCCACCCAAAAGAGCACAATTACTATCCTTACATGCCTTAGCTATACTTTTAATGATTAGAGCAGCTTGATCAACATCTAGAGCAGATGTTGCAAAATAATCTAGGAAAAATAAAGGTTGAGCTCCACATGTAATTAGATCGTTTACACACATTGCAACTAAATCCTGACCCACTGTATCTAATTTATTATTTTCTTGCGCTAAGGCTACCTTAGTTCCAACACCATCTGTGCATGCAACTAGTGTTGGATTATTAACAGATTCATCAATTTTTAACATTCCTGCAAAACCACCAATGTTACCTAATACATTTGGACCTTGTGTTGCGCCTACGTCAGCCTTAATTTTATCTATAAGAGAGTTTCCAGCGGCGATATCAACCCCAGCTAATTTGTAAGGATCATTGTTCTTAATTTCTTTTGTCATTTAAAATATCCAAGTAATGAAAATAAGCAGTCAATCTTTTAATTTATTAATTATAATTGTAATTATCTTTTCTAATTCATCCTTTGGAAAGGAATTTAATAAACTTTTTGAAATAACCACTCCAGTAGATAATGTTTCAAATATTGATAATGCTATAAATAAATCTTTCAATGACCTTATTTTAAGACTGACAGGGACAAAGAATTCAAAAATTATTAAATCTATTGCACCATCTCTAAAAGCTAAAAAAGATTTTTTAATCAGCTATGAATCAATAAATATTGATGAAGTTCCATATTTAGTTTCTAGGTTTAATAAAGATAGCCTAATTCAAAAGCTGGATAATCTGAACATCTCTGTGATTGGTTATGATAGACCAATAGTCTTATTGCTTATAAGGGTTGAAGATGGATATAAAGATCCATATATTTTAAATACTTCGTCTAACTCTGATTTTGATAAAGAAATTAAAAACTTATTAATAAATACTTCCAATCAAAGAGGAATCTTTTTTGAATTACCGGTATTTGATCTAGAGGATATGACTGAGCTGAGTAATATAACCATATTCGATTCAGAAGAGGCAATTATCTTGCCTAATTATCAGTATGATTTTCTTATTAAATTTGATATTTCACAAACAATTATAAATAAATGGACTTTAACTGGAGATATTAAATCTAAAGAACCCAATAGCCTTGCAGCCACATTGCAGAGTTTTAATAAGACACTATCTTATTTGAGTAATGATTTTTTATCTTCGTTTAAGATTCCTGATCAAGAAAGCTCTGTTAAGGTGGTTGTCCAAAATATTAATTCTTACGAAGATTTATCAAAACTCCAGGATGTTCTGAACCGTTTTTTATCTATCAAAAAGATGAGTATCAAAAGTTATATAGATAATTCAATTACTTATACTTTTGATATAAAAGGTAGTCTTGAATCTTTTAGAAAAGAAATTAATTCAAATTCATTACTACAATTGATAGATATTGATGAGAATGTTACTTTTATTTCTTTAAGTAATTAATCATGAGCCAATATTTTATCTTCATTCCCAATCTTTTATCCTTGATAAGGATAGGCCTTGTGTATCCGATCCTAAATGCAATATACATTGGCGATTACTTGTTAGGATTAATATATTTTATTATTGCATCTCTTACAGATGCTTTAGATGGATTTTTGGCTAGGAAAATGGATTGGTATACAGAGCTAGGTAAGATTTTAGATCCTGTGGCAGATAAACTCCTTTTGATTGGAACAGTTTTTGTCTTATGGGTTAATAACTTTATACCTCTTTTTGTTTTTATTATCTTAATAAGCAGAGATGTATTAATTCTTCTTGGAGCAGCTATGCATATGACATTTGTAACAAGTAATGCTCCTAACCCAAATCTTTTAGGAAAAATAACCACAGGTGTTCAAATAGCATATATTATTCAAATTTTAATTTTACAAGCGCTAGGAGCAAACATTCATTTTCTCTGGCTTGATTGGTTAACAATCATAGTAACAATCTTAAGTCTTGGTGTTTATGGGTCTGAATGGTTTAAATCTATTAAAGGTCAACATGACAAACCCTAGGCAATTAACATTTCCATTTAGCATAGATAAAAAATCTTCAATTAAAAAATTTTTTATTCCAAAAGGTTCCGAAGCTCTCATTAATGAATTATCAAATAAAAATGGAGATGATATTTTTTTAAAAGGCTATAAAGGCAGCGGAAAAACATATCTCCTCCAAGCAGTTTGCAATGATCTTAATAATCTTAAGTTTGCTACAAGCTACATACCTTTAAATGAAGCTATTAAATTGGACACAATATTACTTGATGGGCTCGAATCTTTAGATTTGGTTTGTATAGATGATATAGATAAGATTTCCTCCAATAAAGACTGGGAGGTTGCATGTTTTAACCTCATCAATAGATGCAATGAATCTGGTTGCAGATTAATCTTTAGCTGCAAAGAGGGTATAGATAAGTTTTTTCCAGATCTTTTATCTAGATTAAAAAAAATGACATCATTTTCAATTCAACCCATCCAAGATTCGCAATTATTAGATGCTTTAAGATTTATTTCTTTTAATCTAAAGATTCCTATTGAGGAAAGAGAAATTAATTATATTTTAAATTTTTATAAAAGAGATTTACCCTCAGCAATAGATTTAATTAAAAGGATTGATGAATATTCAATGGGATCGAAACGCAGAATAACGATCCCATTAATTAAAGAATTACTATCGAATTAAGTTTTAATTCAATAAATCACATTCGCTGCAATAAGAAATAGGCTTCAATTGACCGTTTTGTTGAACAAGTTGATCAAAGGCATTTAATTCCTTATATATAAGCTTTCTAGTTGAGCTAAATGGAATATCTAAATTTACATTTTTAGAAATTTCAAAAAATACTTCCCATGGCTCTAGATCCCTTTTGTAATATTTTACTTTATAGCTGTCTAATTCATTGGATTCAGCAACATGAGCTATCACATCATTGAGAGTACCAAGCTTATCGACTAAACCTAATTCTTGGGCTTTATTTCCAGCCCAAATTCTGCCCCCAGCTATTTTTAAGACTTCTTCATATTCCATATCTCTATTATTGGCTACTTGAGACACAAATGTTTCATATATACCATCAACATTAGATTGAAATAAATCTTTCATATAATCAGGCATAGGTTCAGAAGGATCCCATTCACCCATTTTTGTAGAACTTACTCCATCAACATTTATTCCTGCCCAATCCAAAGCTCTTCCCAAGGTAGGAACTATTGAATAGACACCAATTGAGCCAGTAAGAGTATTTTCTTCAGCCCAGATTTCAGTTGAGTTTGTTGTAACCCAAACACCTCCTGATGCAGCGACATTTCCCATAGAAGTGTAAACCTTTCTGTCAGTTGATTTGAAATCATCTAAAGCATTTAATATTAGCTCCGAAGCATATACATCTCCGCCACCACTATTTACTCTTAATATAAGAGCCTTAACATTTTTGTCATTCTTAGCTTTATAGATTTTATCAACAATAGAATCTGACCCAGCAGTCCCTTGCGACTCCTGCCCAGTCATAATGACGCCTTCAACATTTATAATTGCAATAATGTCTTCAGCTTCATCATCAAAACTTGAATCTAATGTAGATAAATAATCATCATATGAGACCCCTTCAGGCCATTTATCTTTATCTTTATCCTCACTTCCAAATTCTCCGATCATATAATCTCTTATTTCTTCATGCTTCATAAGCCCATCAACTAATCCAAGATTTAGAGCAACTTTTGGGAAATCTCCTTTTTCATCTTTAGCTAAAATGTCAAAATTATCTCCATAGGATTGTATTGTTCCTGGCTTAAGATTTCTTCCAGCTTCCATTTTTTGTTTGTATGTATCCCATAAAGGATTAGCAAAAGCATTCCATGCTATTTTGTCATTTTCTGACATGTCATTCCTTGTATAGGGCTCAGGGCCAGATTTAAAATCTCCTGCAGTAAATATCTCATAGTCAATCTTTACATTATTGTAAAATTCTTGCATATACTCACGTTTTCTTGAAAAACCTGAAGGCATAATACCGCTATAGCTATTTGTATTTAGATATAACTCTGTAGCTTGAGAAGCTACCAAATAATCACTGGTAACCAAACCGTCTGTATAAGCGATTACACGAATATCGTTATCAACAATTTTTTTCACAGCATCTGCTATTGCAAGGGAAAAAACTTGACCTCCCATAGATAAGTTATCGACATCAAGATATACAGCTTTCAAATTTGTATCATTTGCTACTGCATCCAATAATCTTAAAATATCTCTAATTGCATAGACATTAGGCTGACTATCTCCGGCTAAAATTATGCTCAATGGATCAGATGGGCCGCTTTGTGGTTGATCTACAACAACTCCAGCAAGCTCTAGGTATAAAATTTTATCTTTTGTATCTATTTCTTCATCTCCAGAGAAAGCGCCTGCAATACCTCCTAGTAGAGAAAAAGTAATAAATAATAAAAATATTAAAGTAAAACCAGCAACAAATATTCTCCTAGCTTTATTTAAATAACCCTCAATCCATACAAACATACTCTTCATAGCTTTCTCCTTATTGTTATAGCTAAATTAAAAAATAAAAATACAATATTCCAGATATTAAAACCGTCACACTAATTAACAGACTAATAAACATAATTAATTCTCCGTGTAAAAAATATCTTCAATTTTCTTGTTAAAAAATTTTGCTATCTTCATAGCTAGGGGGAGAGATGGATCAAATTTTCCATTCTCAATAGAGTTGATAGTCTGTCGACTAACATTAAGCTTTGAACCAAAAGCATCTTGGCTTAATTTTGATTCATCTCTAAGGTTTTTAAGATTGTTCTTCATTAATATCTATTACATACATTTGTTTATAAGCTTTTCTTGCGCCTATAGATATCCCAAGGCTATAGAGAAGAAAGTACTCAAAAAACACAAAATCAAAACCCATAAAGACTTCTAGTGGCCATGCAACAAGAAAACCGACTATCCAAAAGAAATTAACTCCCCACATGGCAGCTTTGGTATTAAAATCAACAAAACCTTCATCCTGTCGTTCCATAAAGTTAGTCATTAACTTTATACTTAGAAAAAAGCATATGATTGCAACTGGGTAAAGGTATGGATAAAGCCATTCCAAAGTGTTAACTTCACCTAATATTCTCTCACCCCAGATACCACCTAAGATTACTCCAGATATTCCTGAAGCTATGGTGAGAAGAGCCATACCAGCTCCATATTCTTTTTTATCCTGTTTAGACAATGAAGACCATTTAATATTTAAACCGCCCATGCTTACTTCTGCCATTATTTATTCCTCTTTATAATTTTCTTTAAGAATTTCCTGTTTTTTAAGAGTTCTTGTTAATTTTTCCAAACGCACAAAGGCTATTAACCCAAAAACAAATCCTAATATTCCAAAAGTCTCCATAAAACCTCAAATTTTAACTATTTCTTGCAGATATTATATGTAAAGCAAACTTTACATGTCAAGGTAACTTTACATTAATTGTCAGAACGAATAGTCTTTGGACCATACATAGAATGAATAAATAAGATGATGATAAGAGAAATCTCAAAGATATCGAGAAGAGGCCCATCAATACCAAAAACCCTTAGGGACGCAAGTAGAAAATATATTAATAAGATAAAACAAAAGCTTTGATAAGCTTTAATCGATTTTTTTAGTAAAAAAGGTATGAAGCTTAATAGGGGCAATGACCAAATTATAAAAACTATATAATTAATTCTCCCAGTAAAAACTATTAAAAGTTTTACAAAAATTAAGCTAAGAATCAATCCCAAGGTTATTTGAGTAAATGTTTTAACTTTAAGCATTTAGTTTTTCAATAAGCTTTGCCATTCTTTTGCCTGTTTCAAATGCAATTTTATATTCATCAGGAGTAATGTTAGAACTGGAATTAAAACTTTCTACATGGGATGGTCCATAAGGGGTTCCGCCAGCTTCAGTTTTATTAAGCTCTTTTATAGAATAAGGGGAGCCAATAACCAACATACCTTGATGCAGCTGATATGTTAATAAATTCATTAATGTTAACTCCTGACCGCCATGCATCGAACCTGTTGAAGTGAAGGCGCACCCAGGAACACCCTCTAATGAATTTGATGTCCAGATATCACCGGTTGTATCTAAAAAATACTTTAATGGAGCTGCCATAGATCCAAATCTTGTAGGCGATCCCAAAGCAAGACCTGAACAATTAATTAGATCTTCTTTTGAGCAAAATATTTCACCTTTTTCAGGTATAAGAGGCTCACTTGATTTATTATTAGGAGATACTCTTGGAACAGTTCTAATTTTTACATTTAAATTTAATTCTTCTGCGCCATCTGCAAGCGCATGAGCTAAATTTTTAACTGCACCGCTAGCAGAATAAAATAGTATTAATAAATATTTATCCATTATTTTTTATCTTCTTTGTAATATTATATGCACATGAAAAATAGAATTATATCGTTAATCTTCTTATTTGGTTTATTTGCATGTCAGAAGGCTGATATAGATATTCATAATGCTGATGATATGTTTTCATCAGAATTAAAAGGTCAGTGGGTAATGATAAATTACTGGGCCGACTGGTGCCCGTCATGTATAAAAGAAATGCCTGAACTTGTTGCTTTTGATAGAGCCAATAATGATGTACAAGTTTTCGCCTTTAATTTTGATCAATTAGAGGGCGAAGATTTAACTTATGAAATTAAAAAATTTGGTGTGAATATTTCTTCCATACTTTCTCATCCAAGAGATATTTGGGGAATAGAATCACCTGCTACTCTTCCCGCAACTTATTTTATAAACCCTGAAGGAGAGCTTGTGCAAAGTCTATTTAGGCCTCAAACCCAGGCATCTTTAGAAGAAATTTTAGAGATTCTAAAAAAGAGTTAATAAAAAATTTTCTTTTAATAAGTTCTCAGGGTTTATTTTTTCTTGGTTCAGATAGACAGTCCAATGTAAATGAGGCCCAGTTACTCTTCCTGTTTCACCAACCGTTCCAATCTTATCGCCCTGTTGAACCATTTCACCTTCTTTTGTATTAATAGAATCAAGATGGCTATATGAAGATATAAGTCCAAATCCATGATCTATAATTATTGTGTTACCTGTATAAAAAAAATCTCCAATTAAAATTGTTTTACCTTTAAGAGGAGCTACAACCTCAACTCCTAAATTAGCAGCAATATCTAGAGCAAGATGAGGTGAGCGAGGTTGCTCATTTATAAATCTCTTTTTGCCATATCTACTAGAAATTATGCCCTCCACAGGATTTATAAAATTAAAAGAAGGGCTTAATGATGTATTGTAAGTTTTAACAGCATTTCTAATTAATACTGCTTCAGTATTTGCTCTTTTTCTATCTTTTGCATTTAAATTAACTTTAGAGACATCTGCAATAGTGATTCTAGATTCCCCAAAATCTTTATATTGAATTTCAATATTTTTGGCTCCAATTTTTTTAATACTAGTTTGAGAAACGTAGGGAAGTCCTATTATTAAATATTCTGATTGATCATGTTTTAAAATTAATTCATTAACAGATAAAGGCTCATAGTTATTAATAGCTAAAATATCTCCAGAAGTTCCAGACATTCTTTCAGAACCCTCTATGATAAAAGGAAATAAAAAACCCAGTAAAATCCAATAGTTATTAGTTGTCATGATTAATTTTCTTAATTTTAGAGTCAATAATTCCTGAACTTAATCTTGTAGTGATCTCTTCTCCAACCATTAGCTCGTCAGAGCTTTTAATAGCTTTACCGTCAGTATTTTGAACTATCGCATAGCCTCTATCTAATACAGCAATAGGGCTATATGCATTTAAATTAGATTCAATTTTGTTTAAGACATTTTTCTTATCAGATAAAAAATGTGCAAAGCTTTTGACTATATCTCTCATTGATATATCTAGACCCTCTAATAATTGATTAATTCTATTTAAAGGACTCCTTTCCTTAATTGATTGGCTAAGCAGTTCAAGTTTTTGTTTAGTGTTAAGAATAGAAGTTTCAAAAGTCTGAGTAATTCTTAGTTCAGCATTTTTAAGTTTTTGCTTTTGCTCATTTAATACAATCTGAGGGCTTTTTATATTTGACTCAAGGAGATCTAATCTTTGTTTATTATTCTGAATAATATTTTCAAAACCATTAACTAATCCTAGTTTCATTTCATCAAGCCGATCCCTTAATTGAAATTGAAACTCAGTAACTAATTCTGCAGCTGCTGTAGGTGTTGGAGCTCTCATATCACAAATAAAATCTGAAATTGTAAAATCTATTTCGTGGCCAACTCCCGAAATAATCGGCACTGAAAAGTTAAAAATTTCTCTAGCAAGAGCTTCATTGTTAAAAGCCCATAAATCTTCAATAGAACCTCCACCTCTTGTTAAAACAACTACATCAATCGGATTGTCTGCTTTTTTATTAAAAGCTAGTATTAAATGTAAAGCTTTGATAATTGATTCAGGCGCTGTATCGCCTTGTACCATAGCCGGAGACAAACTTACCCTGCTAGATGGAGCCCTTCTTTGAATAGTCGAGATAACATCTTGTAGAGCAGCTGTTGATTCTGAAGTTATTACACCTATATGCTTGGGCGGGAAGGGTATATCTTTTTTTCTATTATGATCAAATAAGCCCTCAGCATCTAGTTTTTGTTTTAGTTCTTCAAATTGCTGCATTAAATTACCAACACCAGCTGGCTGCATATGATTAACTATAAGCTGGTAATCTCCTCGAGGTGCATATAGGCTCACTTTGCCGTTGAGAATACATTGGTCTCCATCTTTAGGATTAAATTTAAGGCGCAATTTTTGATTTTTAAACATCGCACACCTAATAGAGCCTTCATCATCCTTTAGGGTGAAATAAATATGACCTGAGCTAGGTTGAGCAAGATTAGAAATTTCTCCAATTACTGCAACTGAGCTGAAATTATTTTCTAAAATAGCTTTAGCAGATCTATTTAGCTCGCCTACAGAGATTATTTCTTTATTCTGATCTAGAATGTCATTCATAACTAAAGTATAACTTTATGACTGAAAATTTACATAGAGCAAATAATTTTATATTACTAGCAGCCGGGGCAACGCTTATAGGTTTTGCGCCTATATTTGTTAGATGGAGCGAAATGTCTCCCTCATGGGTTACTTTTTATAGAATGCTCTTAGCTCTTCCAATATTAGTCTTAATAAATCTTTATTTAAATAAATCTATATATTTTAAAATTAAAGCTAAAAGAAGTATTTATATATCCCTTATTGCTGCATTTGCATTTACCATTGATTTAACTTTATGGCATTGGAGTATAGGAATGACTTCTATATCTAATGGAACAATTATTGTTAATTCTGCTCCCATTTTTGTTGCTTTAATATACTTCTTTTATTTTAAAGAAAAACTTACTAAATATTTTTTTATCTCTTTAGGGGTAACATACGCCGGAGTTATTGGATTAATACTTTCAGCTGACCATTACACATCAGGAAATTTAATGGGCGATATTTTTTGTATCATTGCAGCTTTTTTTTACGCAACTTACTTAGTTTTTATATCCAGGCTTGGTAAAGAAGAAGCGCTTAGTATTATTTTTTATACCAGTTTATTTGTTTGTTTATTTTCTATACCCTCTGCATTAATAGAATCATCGCAAATCTTACCCCCTTCATTAGACGAATGGATTAATCTTTTTTTATTGGCATTATTATGCCAAGCCGGTGGCCAATATATGATCACTTATAGCATTGCTAGAATTTCTCCATCTGGAGGTTCGATTGGGCTATTACTTCAACCAGTTACGGCAACTATTTGTGCAGCATATATTTTTGCTGAAACGATTAATTTTATTCAAATGTTATTCATTTGCGTTGCTTTATTTGGCATTTACCTAGCAAGAATGAATTTAACAAAATCCTAGAAAGAAGATTCTCTTATTCTGTTTAAATTACTCTAATAAAATAGTATATTATGCGGCTCATAAGTATTAGTACTTCTGATTATAGTGATTTTAATTTTTGCTATGGGTGATTAGCTCAGTTTGGTAGAGCATCTCGTTTACACCGAGAGGGTCGGCAGTTCGAACCTGTCATCACCCACCATTTAATAGCAGAGATTTATATAGTTGCACTTTTATTTTAAGAATATAATATGCAATCAATTACTAGAGTGGTCCGGTAGTTAAACGGTTATAATTCCGCCCTGTCACGGCGGCGTTCGGGGTTCGATTCCCCGTCGGACCGCCACTTTGTAATATAATAAATTATGAATGAAGCAGTTATAGTTCTTTTATCTCTTTCATATTCTTTAATATTGGGCATTATTGTTGCCCAAGTTATTCTTACTGCACCCGTTGTATTTAAAGTTTTAGATAATGAAAATGCATCAAAATTTTTAAGAGTTATCTTTCCAAGGTTTTACTTATTGCTTTTTTTAATTTGCCTGATAGCGTCATTAATTTCATATTTATGGTTTTCCAGGATTGATTTATGGTTTGCCTTAAATGCATCTTTTTTTGCATTTGTTGGATTTATTATTATTCCTTTAACCAATGCAGCTCGTGACAGGGACTGGAATAAGACATTTAAGTTTTTTCATAATTTAAGTGTAATAAATACAGTTATCATCTTTTCTATAGCTGTGGTTCAGCTAATTAGAATTTCTTAGCTTTACTCACTAGAGGCTTGAATTTACCAAATTAGACCCAAAAAATGAGTTTAAGGAGATTTAAAAATGGCTAGAACAAAGACTAAAACATTTCAGACCGAAACAAAACAGCTTCTAAAGCTAATGATACATTCTTTGTATTCAAACAAAGAGATTTTTATAAGAGAGCTAGTCTCAAATGCTTCAGATGCACTTGATAAATTAAGATTTAATTCACTATCTGATGAAACTTTGTTAGGCGATGATACAGACCTTAGTATTCAAGTTTCTGTAGTGCCAAATGATAATAAGATCATTATCTCTGATAATGGGATAGGCATGAACGAAAATGAATTGGTTGAAAATATTGGCACAATAGCTAGATCAGGCACAGCATCATTTCTTGGAAACCTTACCGGAGATAAACAAAAAGATTCAAATTTAATTGGTCAATTCGGTGTAGGTTTTTATTCAGTATTTATGGTGGCTGATAAGGTCGAAGTTTTAACTAGACCTGCAAACAGTAACAAAGATGATGCAACCTTATGGTCAAGCACTGGGGAAGAAAGCTATAAACTTAAATCTTCAGAAAAGGAAACCAGAGGTACCGATATTATTATTTACCTTAATGATGAAAATAAAGATTTTGCTGACAAGTCTAGACTTAAGTTTTTGTTAGAAAAATATTCTCAATATATTAATTTTCCATTAAGTTTAAATGAAGAAGGTGGAGAGGTTGAAAGAGTTAACGAATCAGAGGCTCTATGGCTTAAATCAAAAAATGAAATATCTGATGAAGAATACTCAGATTTTTATAAATTCATATCATATGATCAAAATGATCCAATTGTATGGGTTCATAATAAAGTTGAAGGCAATAATGAATATACAAATCTTTTATATATTCCAAAAAATCCACCTTTTGATCTGTGGAATAGAGAATCACCGAGAGGAGTTAAGTTATATATACAGCGAGTCTTTATAATGGATGATGCTACAAACTTCCTTCCATTATACTTGCGTTTTGTGAGAGGTATTATCGATGCCAGCGATCTCCCATTAAATGTATCAAGAGAAATTCTACAAGAACATCATCTTGTGGAAACAATTAAAAAATCTATAACAAAAAGAGTGCTCGATGCTCTATCTAATATGAAAGATAAATCATTCGATTCATATAAATCTTTTTGGAAAGAATATGGTTTGGTTTTAAAAGAGGGCCCAGCTGAAGACTTTGAAAATAGAGAATTGCTAGCGAGCTTAATGCTATTTGCTTCTTCTATTAATCCAGAAAATGATATTAGTCAGACTTTAGATGATTATTTATCCAGAATGCCAGAATCACAAGACAAAATTTATTACTGTGTTGCTGATACATTTGAAGCAGCAATTAATTCCCCTCATGTTGAAGGTCATAAAGCTAACAACACTGAAGTGCTAATGCTTACAGATAGAATTGATGAATGGCTAATGTCTAGCCTAATGGAATACAAAGGAAAAGAGTTAGTCAATGTTGCAAAAGATGACATAGCTGAGTCTTCCAAACCAAAAGTATCTGAAAAAGATGAGGATGTTTTAGCTAAGATTAAAAAACACCTTTCAGATAAAGTTTCTGATGTAGTTGCAAGCAGCAGATTGGTTAATTCTGCATCGTGTTTATTGTTACCAAAAAATGAACCAGGAGCTCAATTAAGAAAAATCCTAGAAGCTGCAGGTCAGAATTTGGGTGAATCGAATCCTATCTTTGAAGTAAATTTGAAACATAAACTATTAAAGAGATTAGCTACACTTAAAGGCAAACAATTTAATGCATTTGTAGATTTTCTCTATGATTACGCAGTAATAGCTGAAGGCGGATCCCCTAAGGATCCTGCAAAATATTTGCGTCAATTAGACAAGTATTTATCATAAAATCAATAATGAAAACATGAATCCGGAGACTTTATTAGATGATTTAATTAATCATCCCCATAAAATTGATGTAGAATTTACACATATAGGAAAATAAATTATGGAAAATTTTAATAGAGATGAAGTTAAAGAAGAAGTATTAAAAGCCAGCAAATGGGCTAGATTTTTCTTTATGTTTGTTTATTCATTTGTGATATCTGCTGTTTTAAATATTGCAATAGGAATAGCTATAATACAATTCTTATTTTTCTTATTTACATCTAAGATCAATGCCTCTTTATTTGACTTTAACAAACATATGTATTCCTTTATTGAAGATACTTTAAAATTCTTACTATTCGAAACAGAAGAAAAACCATTTCCATTTAAAAAATCAGAAAATGAATCTGATGAAGAAAATACGCCTGAAATAGTTGAAGGTGAGGCTGATGTTGTATCAGAAGAGTCTGAAGAGGTTGAAGAGCCTAAAGAGTCTGAAGAAGATAAAAACGAACCTAATTCTTAGTTTTTATAGCTGCTTCAAGCGTTTGGAGTATCAATGTATTTATTGTCATTGGGCCAACACCCCCAGGTACTGGCGTATATGCAGAAGCTATAGATTCAATATTATCTAGATCTATATCCCCACATTTCTCAGGGTGATAACCAGCATCAATCACCACTGCATTTTCTTTAATCCATTCATGCTTAATAAATTTAGGGATTCCAACAGCTCCAACCAAAATATCAGCTCTTTTGATTATGTCTTCTATATTTTGAGTTCTAGAATGACATATTGTTACAGTTGCATGTTTATTTAATAACATCATAGCCATAGGCTTACCTAGAATAGGGCTTCTTCCTACCACTACGGCGTTTAATCCAGAAATATTTATTTCATAATGATCAAGCAATCTTATGATGCCTTGAGGGGTGCATGAACCAAAGGCTGGTAGACCCATGGACATATTACCAAACCCTAAGCATGTAACTCCATCAACATCCTTATTAATATCTATAGCATCAAAACAGAGTCTCTCATCAATCTGACTTGGTACAGGATGTTGTAAGAGGATTCCATGAACATTAGGGTCATTATTTAATTCATTTATTTTACTTAAAAGCTCTTCAGTTGTTGTTGTATCAGGCATTTCAACAGCAATAGATTTCATTCCAACTCTTGCGCATGTGTTTCTTTTCATTTTGACATATGTTTCAGAGGCAGGATCTTGACCAACAAGAATAGTTGCTAATGTTGGAAAGATGCCATCATTATTTAAATTGGCTACTTGTTTTGAAATTGATTCTTCAGAAGCTGAAGCTAAAGATTTACCATCTAAAATTTTGATACTCATAATAATAATTATCTCATCAAAAAATATTTCTGCATATGGTGATTGCTTATTTATTCTATAAACTTTAATATTTGCATCCTCGGGGTATAGCGCAGTCTGGTAGCGCACTCGCTTTGGGAGCGAGTGGTCGTAAGTTCGAATCTTACTACCCCGACCAAGTGTGCGCCTGTAGCTCAGCTGGATAGAGCAACTGCCTTCTAAGCAGTGGGTCAGGAGTTCGAATCTCTTCAGGCGCGCCATTTTTTTATATAATGTAGATATGTATAAAGTTGCAGCCCTTTACAAATTTAATTCAATTAAAGATCCATTGAAATTACAGGAAGAATTACGAACTGTTTTAAAAAAGCATTCTGTATATGGAACTATTTTGGTTGGGAAAGAGGGTTTAAATGGAACGATTGCTGGTTCTGATAAATCCATTGATATTGCTCTTGATTTTATTAGATCAATCAGTGGTTTTAAGGATATTGATATTAAATATTCTGATTCAAATATAAATCCTTTTGTTAGATTAAAAGTTAAGTTAAAAGATGAAATTGTAACGATTGGAGACAGATCAATAGATCCAAATAACATAGTTGGAAAATATGTAGATGCATCATCTTGGAATAATCTTATTAGTGATAAAAATACTATCTTAATTGATGCAAGAAATGATTATGAATATTCAATAGGAACATTTAAAAATTCTATTAATCCAAAAACTACTAAATTTAGAGATTTTCCTCAGTGGGTTGAAGATGAATGCTTTTCTGAAGAGGATAAAAAATCTAAAAAAGTTGCCATGTTTTGTACCGGCGGCATTAGGTGTGAAAAAGCATCATCTTATATGAAGTCAGTTGGATTTGATGATGTGTATCATCTAAAAGGCGGCATTTTAAAATATTTAGAAGAAACTCCTAAAGAAAAAAGTCTATGGGAGGGCGAATGTTTTGTTTTTGATGACAGGGTATCTGTTAATCATGACCTAGAGCCAGGTTCTTATGATATGTGTCATGGATGCAGAATGCCTATTACAGAAAATGATAAAGAATCAAATAAATACATTAAAGGTGTTGCTTGTGATAAATGTTTTGATACAACCACTGAAGAACAAAAATCAAGATATATGAGCAGACAAAAGCAAGTTGATCTTGCGAAGAAAAGAAATCAAAAACATATTGGCCCCAAAGAAGAAGTTCAAATTCGTAGATGACAATACCTGTCTTGTATTCTTTTAAAAGATGTCCATATGCCATGAGGGCAAGAATGGCATTAAAACTTGCAAATATTCAATGTGAGCTAAGAGAGGTTAGGCTTAGCAATAAGCCAGAACATATGCTTAAAGTGTCTCCAAAGGGAACTGTTCCCATTCTAATTTTAGAAGATAAAGTTATAGATGAAAGTATTGATATTATAAATTGGGTGTTAGATAACAGTAATCTTTTTAAAGATAATATCAATTTAAAGCAAATAGAGCTGACAGAAAACATAATTACAACTTTTGACAACAAATTTAAACATCATTTAGATAGATATAAGTATTCAATAAGATATGAAAATGTAGATGAAGAACTTCATCGTACTGAATGCCTTAAGATTCTAAAAGATATAGAAAATAAGATTTGTGATGGAGATTGGTTTTTTGGAGATAAATTGAACAAATTAGATATTTCAATATTGCCATTCATAAGGCAATACAGAATTGCTAACCCTAAATGGTTTGATTCTCAGCAAGGAATTTTTAGGGTTCAAAAACTTCTTAGTAATTTCTTAGATTCAAAATTATTGAAAGATGTAATGTATAAATATGAAGAGTGGGAAACTAGCGACAAACCTATATATTTTCCAATAATTGAATAGATTATAAGCCTATAAAATCATAAGAAAGTGCTATTTTATCTATAGCAACTTTAAAAGCTGCAGTCCTAAAGTCTGGTATTTTGTCGGTTTCTAAGAATTCCTTTTTAACACTTTGAAAACCATCTATCATCATGTCATCTAGTCCAGATCTAATAAGGTCAATCTCTTCAATGCCGTCCATAAAATTAGCTTTATATTTTTTGGGCATAGATTTTCCTGTCATAGCCTCAATAGCCTCAATTAAGTTATTTATTTGTAGTTGATTTCTTCTTTTTTCCAATCTTCCAAATCTAATATGCCTTATGTTCTTTACCCACTCAAAATAACTAACAGCAACACCGCCTCCATTTGCAAGAATATCTGGAATTACAAATATTTTTTTCTTGTTTAAGATCTGATTTCCTTTGTAGCTAATTGGACCATTTGCAGCCTCAACAATTAATTTTGCAGATATATCATTTGCATTTTTTTCTGTTATTACGTTCTCACGAGCAGCGGGTATTAAAATATCACATTTTCTTTTAAGAAGAAGTGAAGAGTCTTTAATAAAGGTTGCTTTTGGATAGCCTTCAAAGGATTTATGTTTAATAAAATATTTTTTTGCATGCTCAACGTTTATCCCATCATCGTTGAAAATTCCACCATTAAATTCAGAGATACCAATTAATTTAACATTATCATCTTCGGTTAGAAATTTTGACACGTTATAACCAACATTACCTATTCCTTGAAGTATAAATGTCTTTGAAGATAGATCATTATCCAGTTTAACTAACTTTAGAAGCTCAGGGTTTCGAAAGAATTCTCTGATGATATATTGAACACCTCTTCCAGTAGCTTCCTCTCTTCCAACAAGACCATTTTTGCTTGGAGGCTTACCAGTAACACATGCAGCTCCATTAATATCAGCAGGATGAATCTTTCTGTATTCATCTGCAATCCAGGCCATTTCTCTAGAAGATGTGCCGATATCTGGCGCAGGAACATTCATAGAAGGACTAATAAGGTCGCGTTTAATCAGTTCTTGAGCAAATCTTCTTGTAATTTTTTCTAACTCGCGCTTTTCCCATTTTGAAGGATCAATCTTAAGAGCACCTTTTGAACCTCCGTAGGGAACATTTATAATTGCGCACTTATAAGACATCAATGCAGCTAAAGCTTCAACTTCTTCTGCATGAGTATCTATATCAAACCTTATTCCGCCTTTAGTTGGCTCCATATGTTCAGAGTGAACAGACCTCCATCCTTCAAATGTGAAGATTTCACCTCTAAGTCTAACCCCAAATCTTACGGTATAAGTAGAATTACAAGTAATGATCTTATTTGACAAGCCATCTGAAAGGTCAGTGAACTTAAGAGCTTTGTTCACATATTTAGTTGTATCAGAAAGAAAATTATTCATTTTTTATTAATTGATCCCTTTATCTAAACATATTTTAACCCAAATAAAAAAATAGATAATAATTATTTTTAAACTATAATAGCGAGTCTCGTGGCGGGCGTAGCTCAGTTGGTTAGAGCGCTGGATTGTGGCTCCGGAGGCCGTGGGTTCGAACCCCATCGCTCGCCCCATTTATAATAGGATTTTTATGACAAGTAAATTAAAGAAATTAAAAGATCTAGAAAGAAAATTAGAAGTATCTGTTCCTGTTGAGGACTATAAATCTAAATTTGATGGAAAGATAAATAAAATAAGAAGCACTGCCAAGCTTGATGGTTTTAGGAAGGGTAAAGTGCCTATGGATGTTTTGGAGAAAAGATATGGATCTTCAGTTCATGCAGATGTATTAAATGAATTAATTCAAGATACATACCCTAAAGAGATTGCTGACAATAAAATAAGGCCAGCATGCGTTCCATCTATTAGTATCGAAAGTGATGATCCAGCTAAACCAATCAAATATTCTGCAGTCTTCGAAGTTTTTCCTGAAGTAAAGGTAAAAATACCAAGATGGTCCAGTTATGAATCTCACAAGATCAGCATTGAAGATTCCGATTTGGATCTAGCTATTACAGATATCCTTACAAGATATGGTGATTGGGTAGATGTAAAAAGGAAATCACAAAAAGATGATCAAGTAGTTATTGATTTTGAAGGTAAGGTAGATGGAGAAGCATTTGAAGGAAACACAGCTAAAGAATTTAAGCTAGTTTTAGGTAGCAACTCAATGATTCCTGGATTTGAAGATAATTTAATGGATAAAGATCCAGATACAGAATTTACAATTGATTGCAAGTTTCCAGATGACTATTTTAAACAAGATTTAGCAGGTAAAGATGCTAAGTTTGATATTAAACTCCTTCAAGTACAAGAAAACAAATCAGCTGACATCAATAAAGATTTATTTGAAAAATTAAGTATGGATGTTAAGGATGAAAAATCTTTTAAAAAAGAAATTAAATCAAGAATGGAAAAAGAGGTTGAGATGCAAGAACAATCACTTACGAAAGAATCTATTTATGAATTGCTTTTAAATTCTCATTCATTCAAAGCTCCAAAAGCAACTATAAAAGAACAATCTGAATTAATGAGGAAGGATGCATTGATGAGAATTGGCCAAAGTGTTGAAAATGCAGAAGCTGACCTTTTCCCCATAGAATCATTTGAAGACGATGCCTCTAAAAGGGTTAGGTTAGATTTACTTTTTGCAGAATTAATTAAATTCTATGAAATTAAGGTTGAGAATGATAAGCTCAAAGAGTTCATAGCTGAAGAAGCTAAGAAGTATAAGGATCCTGAGCAATTTGAAGCTTGGGTATCTAGTCAGCCAAAACAGTTAGAACAATTTAATATGATGGTTTTAGAGAATCAACTTATTGAAAAATTAGAAAATGATCTTAAATCTAAGGATAAGGTAATAAAATTCTCAGAACTAGCTAATAAATAAAGTAGAGAAAGCTTATGGAAAATAATAATTCAGCATTAATACCAATGGTTGTTGAACAAACAGCCAGAGGAGAAAGATCTTTTGATATTTACTCACGTCTATTAAAAGAAAGAGTAATATTTTTATCAGGCCCCATAGATGACTACATATCAAATCTTGTTGTGGCTCAATTGCTTTTCTTAGAATCTGAGAATCCAGAAAAAGATATTAGTATTTATATAAATTCTCCTGGAGGAAGCATCTCTGCTGGACTTGCAATCTATGACACAATGCAATTTGTATCTCCTGAAATTTCAACCCTATGTATAGGTCAAGCTGCCAGTATGGGCGCTTTACTGTTATCAGGTGGAACCGAGGGCAAGAGATTTGCGCTTCCAAATTCAAGAATAATGATTCATCAACCGCTTGGAGGTTTTCAAGGCCAAGCTTCTGATTTTGAGATTCATGCTAAAGAAATTCTTCATGCTAAAAAGAAGGTAAATGAAATATTAGCAAAACATACTAAAAAAACTCTTAAACAAATAGAAAAAGACACCGATAGAGATAATTTTTTAAATGCTGAATCTGCAAAAGATTATGGTATTGTTGATGCTATATTGGAATCACGAGATATAAAAAATGCCAAGTAATGAATCTTCTGATAAATTAAATTGCTCCTTTTGTGGAAAAGTTCAAGACGACGTTAAGAAATTAATAGCCGGCCCCAGTGTATATATATGCAATGAATGCGTAGATTTATGTAATGACATTATTGAAGAAGAGGTTAAAAGCGAAGAAATTAACCCTTTAGAGGAGTTACCTTCTCCACTTGATATTTTTAAACAACTGGATGAGTATGTTATTGGTCAAGATAAAGCCAAGAAGACTCTTTCAGTTGCGGTATATAACCATTACAAAAGACTCAGATCATCGTCTGTGAATTCAGATGTTGAACTTCAAAAGAGTAATGTCCTTCTTCTTGGGCCCACAGGAAGCGGAAAGACTTTATTAGCACAAACATTAGCTAAGATTTTAAATGTACCTTTTACTATTGCAGACGCTACGACTCTAACAGAGGCTGGCTATGTAGGAGAGGATGTTGAAAATATAATTCAAAAGCTTCTTCAAAAATGTGATTATGATCCTGATAAAGCCCAGTTAGGTATAGTATATATAGATGAGATAGATAAAATTGCAAGAAAGTCTGATAATCCGTCAATCACCAGAGACGTTTCTGGTGAAGGTGTTCAACAAGCTTTACTTAAATTAATTGAAGGTACGGTTGCATCTATCCCGCCTCAAGGAGGAAGAAAACATCCTCAACAAGAATTTATTCAAATAGACACTTCTAACATTTTATTTATATGTGGAGGAGCCTTTTCTGGTTTAGATAAAGTTATTAGACAAAGGACTGAAAAAACTGGTATTGGTTTTGGTGCCGAGGTGTCACAAAATGATAATAATGTTTTAGCTATTCATGGTGAAATTGATAACATTGAACCAGAAGATCTTGTTAAGTATGGATTAATTCCAGAGTTTGTTGGCAGACTGCCTGTTATATCAACATTGCACGAACTTGATGAAGAGGCTTTAGTAAGAATATTACAAGAACCTAAAAACGCACTAGTTAATCAATATAAACATCTTTTTGAAATTGACAATGTTGATCTTTCATTTAGAAAAGATGCGTTATTAGAAATCGCAAAACAAGCTATCAAAAGAAAAACTGGAGCAAGAGGCTTGCGCTCTATCTTAGAGAATATTCTTATGAATACTATGTTTGAATTACCAAATGCTGATCTTGAAAAGGTTATTATTGATGAAAATTCTGTAAGCAATTCATCTGATCCAATTAAGCTGTTTAAATCAACTGATAAAAAAACCTCTTCAGGTAATTGATAATCTTATAAATGTCCCTATCTATTAGATATGGCTATTATTAAAACTGACCATCCTATTATCCCACTTAGAGATCTTGTAGTATTTCCTGGAGTGGTTACAACTCTATTTGTCGGAAGGGCAAAGTCTGTAGAAGCGCTAAATAATGCTATGAGCACAGATAAAAAACTAGTTCTTGTAGCTCAAATGGATGCAGCCAAAGAAGATCCATTATTTTCAGATATGTACCATTACGGAACTATAAGTAATTTACTTCAATTAATTAAGCTACCAGATGGAACAATGAAAGTATTAGTTGAGGGTATTAAAAGATGTAAGATTCATAAACTTGTTGAAGAAGATGTATACACAAAAGCTCGTGTTTCTGAAATTGAGGATATTGCCGTAAAAGCATCTGAATCATCAAACCTCATAAGATTTACTAAGGCAAAATTTGCTGACTTTGTTTCTGTAACCAAACGTATTCCAAAAGAGATTGTTGCATCTGTTGACGCTCTAGATGACTTGTCTAGACTTATAGATACCATAGTTGGTCATTTACCAATTGAACTAAATAAAAAACAAGAAATTTTAGAATTACCAGATCTTCAAAAAAGAGCAGAAACTCTTCTTACATATATAGAATCCCAATTGGACGTTGTTGATGTTGAGAAAAAAATTCGTGATCGTGTAAAAAAACAAATGGAAAAATCTCAAAGAGAATACTATTTAAATGAACAGATTAAAGCTGCACAAAAGGAACTTGGAGAAATAGATGGCGATGGTGATGAATTTGAACAACTAGAAAAAAAGATAGATTCTTCAGGTATGCCTAAAGAAGCTCTTAAGAAAGCTAAAAGTGAACTATCTAAATTTAAACTCATGGCACCAACTTCAGCAGAAGCATCTGTTACCCGTTCATATTTAGATTATTTAATAGGAGTGCCCTGGAAGAAAAAAGGCAAAATCAAATCTAATTTAAATGAATCGTTACAAATACTAGAAGATGACCATTACGGCTTGGAAGAGGTAAAAGAAAGAATATTAGAATATCTAGCTGTTCAAAAAAGGGTAAAGAAATTAAAAGCACCTGTTCTTTGTTTAGTTGGTCCTCCTGGAGTGGGCAAGACTTCATTGGGTCAATCTATTGCTAGAGCTACAAATAGAAAATTTGTTCGCATGTCTTTAGGCGGCGTAAGGGATGAGTCAGAAATACGAGGACACAGGAGAACTTATATAGGCTCAATGCCAGGAAAGATTATTCAAAAGCTATCAAAAGCTGGAGTTAAAAATCCATTATTTCTTCTAGATGAAATAGATAAAATGGGAATGGATCATAGGGGTGATCCTGCATCAGCTCTTTTAGAAGTTCTCGATCCAGAACAAAATAATACTTTCAGTGATCATTATTTAGAGGTCGATTATGATTTATCTGAAGTAATGTTTGTGTGTACTGCAAATAGTTTAAATATACCTACTCCCTTACTGGATAGAATGGAGATTATTAGAATTCCTGGATATATAGAAGATGAGAAATCTAAAATTGCTGAAAGGTATCTACTTCCTAAACAGATTGAACGAAACGGTTTGAAGGAAGATGAACTCTCTCTCGATGATAACATTTTCTTATCTTTAATAAGGTATTACACAAGAGAGGCTGGAGTAAGAGGTTTAGAAAGACAAATTGCAAAGATATTACGAAAAGTAGTAAAAGAAAGACTAATGTCTTCAAATAAATCTAAAAAACCTACTGTTATCAATGAAAAGAATTTAGAGAAATATTCTGGAGTAAGAAAATTTAAATTTGGTGTAGCAGATAAATCTAATGTTATTGGCCAAGTAACCGGCTTAGCTTGGACAGAAGTCGGAGGCGAGTTATTAACAATTGAAACTTCATATGTTCCTGGAAAGGGCAGGGTAATTAAAACTGGTTCTTTGGGAGATGTAATGCAGGAATCCATTCAAGCTGCATTTACAGTAGTCAGATCAAGGTCTGATATCTTAGGAATTAAAAAAGATTTTCATGAAAAATATGATACCCATATTCATGTTCCAGAAGGAGCAACCCCTAAAGATGGACCATCTGCAGGTGTTGGAATGTGTACAGCTTTAATATCAGCATTTACGGGAATTCCTGTTAGATCTGATACAGCAATGACTGGAGAAATAACACTTAGAGGACAGGTTTTAAAAATAGGCGGCCTTAAAGAAAAGTTATTAGCAGCGAAACGAGGAGGTATAAAACGCGTTATTTTACCTAAAGAAAATTCTGCTGATTTAACTGAAATACCTGAACAAATATTAGATTCATTAGAAATTATCACGGTAGATTGGATAGATGAAGTTATCTCTAACGCTCTAGAATCAGAACCAACTCCTTTAAAAAAATCACAAAATTTGCCAAAAAAACCTAGAACTAGGAAAAGTAAAAGTAAAACCAATATTAACCAAACACACTAAAAAGCCTTTATTTACTTGACTTTTTGGCCTAACTAGCTTTTCATAGGGTGTGTTTATTTAAATTTATAGAGGAGTTATTACATGAATAAATCAGATTTAGTCGATGCGGTAGCAAGTGATTCAGATATTTCTAAAGCTTCAGCTGCAAGAGCTGTAGATTCAGTACTTGCAAACGTAGGTAATGCATTAGGTAATGGTGATAGTGTTTCACTAGTTGGTTTCGGAACATTCTCAGTAAGACATAGAGCTGCTAGACAAGGAAGAAATCCACAAACTGGTCAACCAATGCACATTGCTGCATCTAAAGTACCAGGCTTTAAAGCTGGTAAAGGTTTAAAAGATAAGGTTAAAAATAGCTAATCTTTAAAATTTTTAAAAGGGTGCTATTGCACCCTTTTTTTTATCATTTTTTATATAGGTAATATTTATGTTGGAAACACTTAGATCATTTTTATCAGGCAAGACTCTCTTGATATTCGTAAGCATTATGGCTATTCCTTTTGTATTCTTGGGATCAAATAGCGTTGGAACTATTTTTACAACCTATGGGAAAGTTAATGGGTTAGAGGTAAATCAGTCTGATCTAAATTCAGCTAACAATACTGTTAACCAAAGATTAATTGATGCTTATGGAGAAGATTTTTCATCTGAAATGATCCCAGAAGATGTTTTGCTTGAAATGGTTAAAGAAGAAATAATCTCACAAAAAACTCTTTTATCTCAAACAAGAGACTTGGGTATTAACGTCTCAGAAGAAAAAGCTAAAATAGAAATTATGACAAGTCCCAACTTTCAAGTTGACGGACAATTTGACCAAATAGCTTTTGAAGCAGCAGTTAGAACTCAGGGTTATACACCAAACGATTATATTTCTATAGTCCAAGAAGGTATGGCAAAAAATTATTTAATTGATGCAATAGCCTCTTCTTTTTTTACACTTGAAAGCGAAGTGCAGGATATTGCAAATTTAATAGAACAAGAGAGAGAAATTAGTTTTACCAAAATTGATTTTAATACCCTAAAAGAATCTATTGAGGTAGATCTTACAGAAGCGCAAGCATTTTATAACGACAACTCAATTAAATTTTATTCTGATGAAGCTCGCAGTATGAATTTTATTAAATTAGAAAATGATAAATATAGATCAAAGGTAGAGATACCTGAAAATTATCTTGAAGAAGCTTATCTAGATTACAGCAAACGAATATCGATGCGATCAGAAAAAAGAGCTTCCCACATCATGATAGATTTAATGAACTACTCATCAAAAGAAGAAGCTCTTAATAAAATTATTGCAGCTCAAAAAGAATTATTATCTGGATCAAGTTTTAATGATATTGTTTTATCTTATAGTGAAGATTTAATATCAAAAGATCTTGAGGGTGATATAGGCTTCTCAGCAGGTGAAGTTTTTCCAGAAGAATTTGAAAACGCATTAGCTGATATGAGTATCGGCGATATTAGTGATATTATTTTTTCAGATGCTACAAACTCGTTCCATATTTTAAAATTGACTGAAATTAATAAAGAAGATTTAAAGAGTTTTGATGAAATGGAAGAATCATTACTTGAAGAATTAATTAGCGCCGAATCAATTGCTTTAATGGATGAAGATAAAGATATTATTGATAATGGAATTATTGATAATTTATCAATAGAAGAAATAGCCTCATCATTAAATCTTGATATTAATACTTCAAACAAACTTACACTTCAAAATTTTAATTTTGATATTAAGAATCCTATTATTGCTCAAACTTTATTTTCTTTTCCTCAAGATATGAATGCTCCAGAAGTAATAGATTTAGATGATGGCATTATGGTTATGTCTCTTGATGGAGTTGAAGAATCCTCTTTAATGCCTTTTGAAACAGTTGTAGAAAAAGCAATCGAATTAGTAAAAAATGATAAAGGTGCCTCATTAAGTTTATCTCTTCAAGAATCCATTAAAAATGATGAAGTTATAGACCAATCCTTAGATTATATTTCTAGTGATACTTTTATTGGCGTTAAAAGATTTTCTTCATTGTTTCCTCAAGAAGTTCTTCAATTAGCTTTTATCTCATCAGCTAATGAGCAATTTGTTGCTAATGCAAAAAATGGTGATTCGTATGTAATGACTATTAATGCTGTGAATAATCCAGATGAAGACTTTCTTGATTCCATGGTAGATGAATATAAAGAATTTAATAGGAACCAAGTTAGTAACAAGGTAGCAACTCTTGTATTTGATGAGTTGCGAAATAGTGCTAAAGTAAATTTACAGAATTTATAATCTCAAGGAGTTTATATCAATGTCTAAAAATTATTTAAATCTATTTTTATGCTTAATTTTTATTACCTCATGTGGTGATAATATTTCGCCAGTTGATTCTGGTCTAGAAAATCAGATATTTCATTTTGGTAATGGATCTGAACCACAAGGTTTAGATCCTCATATTGTTACAGGTGTTCCAGAGCATCATATTTTAATTGCTTTATGTGAAGGTCTAACTTCATCAAATCCAAAAGGCGGAGAGCCATTGCCCGGTATGGCAGAATCTTGGACTATAAGTGAAGATGGGAGGGTTTATACGTTTAATATAAATCAGAACGCTAAATGGTCAAATGGAGATAAAGTTATTGCTGATGATTTTGTCTGGTCTTGGAATAGAGTTCTAACACCAAGTCTAGGATCTCAATATACCGACATGCTTTATTACGTTGAAGGCGCTCAAGATTTCTACGATGGGAAAATTAATGATTTTTCTAAAGTCGGCGTAAAAGCTCTAGATGATAATACTCTTGAGGTGGTGTTAAAAAACCCAACTCCTTTTTTTCTTGGACTTTTAAGTCACTATTCAACATGGCCAGTCCATAAAGAAACTGTTCTTAAGCATGGAAGCATTGATGATAGAAACGGCCAATGGACAAGACCGGGTAATTTTGTATGCAATGGCCCAATGCAGCTTAAGACATGGGAGCTTAACAATAAAATCGTAGTAGAGAAAAATCCATTTTACTGGGATGCTGAAATGGTTAAATTAAATGAAATTCATTACTATCCAGTTACCAACGTTATGACTGAGGATAGAATGTTTAGAGCAGGTCAATTACATAGCACTTATACAGTTCCTGCTCAAAAATGCCCTGTCTATATAGAAGAAGGTAATCCAAATTTAAGCATCGATCCTTATATGGGAACTTATTTTTATCGAACTAATACGCTTCATCCTGTCTTAAAAGATAAGAAGGTTCGAAAAGCTTTAGCCTATTCAATTAATAGAAAACAAATTGTGGATAAAGTTAGTCAATGCGGACAAAAGCCAGCGTTTTCTTTTACCCCTCCTGGGGCTAATGGTTATCAGCCTAAAACTGAAATTCCATATGATATTGAGTTAGCTAAAAATTTATTAGCAGAGGCGGGTTATCCTAATGGAGAAGGTTTTCCGGTTTTAGAAATCCTCTTTAATACAAGTGAGGATCATAGAAAGATAGCTCTAGCAGTCCAGCAAATGTGGCAGGCGAATTTAGGGATTAGTGTTGAATTAGTTAATATGGATTGGAA
>Ga0066861_10000045_pt1 | contig 28613 bp, 38 predicted proteins | sample ETN02SmetaG_3_FD_66434 | JGI IMG/M metagenome (GOLD analysis project Ga0066861, IMG submission 66434) | Marine microbial and viral communities from oxygen minimum zone, Eastern Pacific Ocean - ETNP2014F10-02SV257 | ecosystem: Environmental > Aquatic > Marine > Oceanic ... | reverse complement strand
AAGAGGAATGAAGGATCAGATAAACCATATCGGGAGAAGTATCATCGGCTGGTGGAGCGTCCCCCGAATAGTATTGTTGTAGAAAACTATAATTTAGACTGGACAAGAAACGCTAACTGTGATATGATTTTCCATTGGGATGGTCAATCTTGGCGTGGAAATGTTATTGGCAATCAATGTATCATTGCAGGTGGCATTGTATCATCTGAAGTAAGAATAACTAAGGATGTTTACGAAAGCAAAGACAAAGCTGTCACTCCTGGAGGACTTAAAGTTTTCGGGGGTGATGAGATGTACCGACTCAATAAAATAAAGTCGCATATATAATTCGACTTTTAGTTCCCAAAAAGGCGGGAAAAAAACTCGGCACATTTTTTCACCTCTAGGGTTTTTCAATAAATACTTAAAAAATTGGTTTCATGACAGTCAGTACGAACAACGTTGACAATATACTGAATGAGTCCACTACTAACTTTGTAGGTAAGGATGGATTTTATTGGTGGATTGGAGAAGTTGAAGATAATGAAGATCCACTTCAAATTGGTCGTGTTAAGTGTAGAGTCTTAAACTACTATACGAGTCCAAAAGGTGGTACTGCTACAGAGCTAAAAACTGATGATTTGCCTTGGGCTACTGTTTTACAACCTACAGACCAAGCAGGGTCTTGGGGATTAGGTAAATCTAGTGGATGGTTGCAACCTGGTGCAATTGTCATGGGATTCTTTATGGATGGACAAGATGCTCAAATGCCTCTTGTTATGGGTGTTATGAGGTCGCATATTGGATATAAGTACAAAACGAAGAAGTTTATATTTTCATCACAAGAGTATCCAGACGGTGTATCACCTAATCCAGCAACTTTGCCACCTGGTGAATCTAACGTTATGGAGGATGTTACTGGAGAACCTACAGAGTCCAATTCTGTCTCTATTGGTCCACAGAATGAAACAGTGGGACCAGGTAGTTTTGGAGCACCTTATAATAACGCAAATAAGCCAGGACAGGCAGGAAGTAGCAGTAATCCCCAAAAACCAAGAAGTCCCGAAAATCCAATTCCTGCTGCTAACGGTGTAGGTGGTCCATACAAAACTATGGAATATCAGCTAGGTTATCTTTTAGAGGATGTTTCAGTATCTGCTAGTCAACTTGTACAAACCGATAATGGCGATTTTATCGATATTGTCGAAGGTAAGTTGGTTACGATGGAGAAATTGACAGGAAAACTTAAAAATTACCTAGGAGCATTATTCTCTCAGGTGATTTCTGCTATGAGGATGCAATTAGACGAGTTAGTCCAAAAAATCGAAAATCAATCATTTAAGCAATCCTTTACAGGTGTACCCAACGAAAGTTTTAAAGTTATTGAGCAAGCACTACAAGCATTATTAGGGTCGATTTGCGGATTAGATGCTCAACTCTCTTCTCTTATTTCAGCTCCAATCGCTACAATCGAGGGTTTAATTAAGAATCAGTTAAATGGAGTCATTTCAAAAGCAGAAATGGCAACTAAAGGACTTCAAGAGACTTTAGATTCTATTACTTGTGGTGTGCAGGGAATGATTTCAAGTCTTAGTGGAATTCTTAAAACAGTTAAGAGTCTAGTTTCTGGTCAAGCAGGAATTGGTAGTATTATGGAAAAGTGGGCATCAGGCACAGGTATCATGGATGAAAAATTCGATATTAACGAAATTGCTGTTCCTGGTGGATCTGGTGCTGGTGGATTATTTGCAGGTATATTAGCATTATTCTTTACTAAACTAAAACCTAATTGCGATAGGTCGGCAAATGATGGTGGTGATAATGTAGGTTGGCAACCCTTCTTTGGTACTACTAAATGTACTCCTGCTGATTTGGCTAAATTAAAAGCATTGATGGGGTCAAATAAAGGTAGTTGTGAGAATGGACAAGCAAATCAAGATGGTGGTGGAGGTTTCTTAGATTCTTTCTTAGCAGAGGCAGACCCATATTTGACTGATGCAACGAATTATGTTAGTGGTGCTTATGAAACACAAATGGGCACACCTGGTAGACAAGCAACTATTAGAAAAACGGCATCTGGGTCAACATTCCACTCAATTAAGCAGAATAATGCTCAACTAGCACAATATAAGGCAAAACAAGAAGCAAGAAGGAAAAATCCAAATATAACTGATAAAGAATTAGCAGATTATGTAAAGGCATCTACTAAAGCAGCAACTGGTGGTGCTTCTGAGACTGATGAAGGTAATATGGTCGCAGACCACTCAACTTATGCTGGTAACCATACTCTTGAAGTACATGGTGATGAATGTAAGACAGTTGATGGAGATTATTGTCGGACTATTGAAGGTGACTATCGTTTACATGTTACTGGTGACATGCATGTTACTGTTGGTGGAATGATGGCATTTAATGCTCAGGGAGCTGCAAAACAGGTTGATAAGAATGGTAATAAGAGTGGTTCTTCTGGTAAAATCCAGAAACACCAAGTTTCATTCGGTAGTGACGTTGATTTACAGTTTGCTGGTAGTGGACTAAAACTCAACTTAACTAACTTTGAGCTAGGTGCTCGTGATATGGTTATTGCTGGATCTAGTTTTAAGAGCACATATAAGACACAAACATACAGTCCAGGAGAATTTACTATCAATGCTGGTAATGCTATTACCTTTAATGCTTGCTCATTAACAGAAAACTTAAATTACTTAGATCCTAAAGCACCTGCTGGTGGACGTTTCTGTAATGTAGGTGGTCCAATCAACTTTAAACAGATTGAATCATCAACTACTGAAGTTCCACCTTATTCTATTACTACACCAGGTCCATATATGATGACTTGTGCTGCTGGTGGTGCTACCCATACTGTTGAGAAGGGTGGATATACTATTGATGTTGAAGATGGTGCATATGCTTTGGATGCAAAAGTGTCAGTTACAGCGAATGCTACAGATGGTCCTATGACTCTTACAGCGAAGAAGACCATGAAACTTACTGCAAAGACTATATACTTGAATTGACTTGACACCTATGCTATACTACGAGTATCCGAAAGAATCCGATGTGCGACTCACAGGTTGAAGAAATTATCATTAATTTTTCCGACAGGAGTGTCACTATCCTATCTGATGAGGGAGAACTCAAAAGAATTGAATGGAAATGGGATAGAGAGGGTGCCGAGGGTTTTGCAGAGACCATAGCAGGTATCGAAGCAGTCACAGAGGCAGAAATTCGGACTTATCAATTTAGCTTCTTAGAATAGTATGAACGAAATACAAGACGTTACAGAAGCAGAAGCTTCATCTAACCTTCCTTTCCTTCTTACAATGTGTGAAAGAAATCGGACGGTTTTTAGGATTAAACGTCCTGATGGTGCAACTGCTCTTTTATGTCCTGTAGTCCAATCAGGACCACCAGTGGATCCAGAGGTCTTAAGTCAAGTCGAAGAATTTAAGCAAGGATACCTAAATAGTACACCTGAAGATGCAAAGGTCGATGCTGCTCAAGAAACACGAAACACCGAGGAAGAGGGGACGCAACTGGAAAAGTAAAGCTGCCTCTGCACGATTGCGTCAAATCAGGAAATCGACGAAAATGATGATCAAACGCTTAAATGGACGAAATTAAAGACTTTTTAAGCAATAGACCTGCTCCTAGACAAGCAAATACTAGGATGGGGATATGCCAGAAGTGTGAGCACCTACAAAGACTGAGTATTTGCAGTCAATGTGGGTGTATTATGCCGATCAAGGTCAGAATTCCGTCAATGCACTGTCCTATCGGGAAATGGTAATGCTAACACCAGAAGAAAAGAAAAAGGAGTTAGAAAGATACTATGATTCTATCAAGAGAGCTTCCGAACATCATAAGGAAGTAATGAAGCAACTAAATAATACGGAAGATACTAAGGATCAATGAAGACTTATAAGCAATTCATGGAAGGCAATCCTACTGCTAGGATGCTTAAGAAATCCAAAACTCAGGTAACTGGGAATATTTCTGCTGACCGTGGAGACAGTGAGTCTGGAAATCGTAAGAAGAGAAAGGGTCTTGAGAAAGATCTTAAGAAGAAGGGTATTGGGTATAAGAAAGGTGTAGGGGAATACAAGTATGGCAGTGGACAAACTGGCCGAGAGGTTTCCTATCAGACATCAAAACCTGATAAAATGTCTAAACGTAGATTTGGGAAAACAATGCGTCGCCTAGGACGCAAACACGGTCAAGAATCCGTGATAACCAAAGACAAGAACAAACCAGCGAGATTACACGATACTGAGTCTAAGAAACCAGGAAAATCCGTTAATTTAGGAAAATCTGCTGCTGGTAAACACCCTAAAGGTGATGGTGAGACCTCTGGTACTAAGGTACGTAGTGGTAAACTAGGCAAAACCAACAAACCTTCATATCATTACAAATGACACAAGACTTTGATGACTCCAATTGGAGAGAAGAATACAAAGAATACACAAGCAACAAAACGTATCTTGAGTTGCTAGAGAATGGACCTAAGAGTCTATCTCAGTCATGGATACTAGGTGCATTACATAACAAGTGGATGAAAATGAAAGGATATTCATATCCAGAGCCACCTGATTGTCAATCCTCATTTAAGGAATTCAATGCAAAATATCAATGAAAAATCTGATGAGCAGAAACGTGCTGAGAACGTGAAGGCGGTTGCTGACCGAAAACTTCAGTTAACGCATGGAAAGAGGTGGAAAGATTTTACTAAAGATGCTCTTGCTGCTAAAGAGAGAATGAAGGCAAGAGGAGATATTCGTGTTACGAAAGCACAAAAACCATTGCGTAAAGGAGAAGTGAGAACACTAGATAAAAGAACAGGAAAATGGAAATCTAACAAAAAATGAATAAACCGTTACACAGGTTACCGCTAGATGCCTGGTTTGACGACGTACCCCATCCACATGATACAATGCCAATAGCGACAGACCCAAACGAAAATCCAAGACCAGAAGAAGAGATTGCAGACAATATAACTATGCATGAAAAAATGTATAGATTAGCTACTGAGAAGCATTCCCCTTGGGCTGGAGGCGGATCAGAAAACTTTAACCACCCTAAAACTTGACAGGTATGCTATGATTAAAAAGTATTTCGATAAGGTTGTTGCTTGGGATCGCAATTTAGCGAAAAAAATCCAAGATAAATTCAATCTAACAGACTACCAAATGCTCGTGTTATCCTTTGGTAAAGGATTCGTGATAGGAGCATTGCTGCTCTAACTTGTGATTACCATGTCTGAAGATAAGATCCGTGAGATCGTTCCTCAACTTACCTATACTAAGGAGCAAGTTGACCAACTTATAGCAGATGCACTCGAAGAAGCACGGGCAATTGATGAAGCGTCAATGCGTAAGCATAATAGAGATGCTACTATCATTTCCATGATTCTTGGATTTACATGCCTGGCATTGTTTCTTGATGGCACTCTACGATTACTCGGAATTATCCCTCCATTTATGGATATAGATATAAGTATCGTCGATAAAATTGTCGATAAAGTTGAAAGTGACGTATTGCCACTTATACCAGATAAAGTTCGTACATACATTCCTAGACTATGACTGATATTAAAGATGAAGGTGAATTAATAGCAGAATTGCTATGCATCACTGGTGAATTAGGCGGTACAATGGAAAGGACTCAAACACTAAATTCAGTGGGAAGAAGTTCTAAAAAAATAATCATCGAATATGGAGTAGAAACCAAGTGATGCAAGAGCAACCAACTGATTTGTATGAAGACATGGCTACACTCAACGCATTGTATGGTGAGTTATGTTGGGATCATGATGATGTCTTAGATTTTAAAGCAGACTATGAAAATGACTGCATTATAATCTCGAATAAGACTCGTCATGCTAAGTAAAGACTATAGGTTAAGATTATCGGTCATTGCATGTAAGACTCGATTGAATAGAGAAGTGACCCTGGAAGATAGAATATGGGCACAAAAATTAATTGAGCATAATAAACATGCTAAAGGTATTTGGGAAAGGACAATATTTAATCCATCAGACTCATAAAAAAACCCCCTTTGCAGGGGGTTTTTACGTGACTGTTTTTTTGACTTTACGTTGGATACATAAGAATTTCTTTGCAGACTCGCTTACAGTAGTTTTGCTCATCTATACATTCAACTAAACATTCGTAGTAGTCTTCTAGTTGTTGATCTTGTTGATCGGTTAATGACCAATCTGCTAGTTGATTTTTTGAAATTGCGTTATGCATCTTTTTGTTTCTCCATACCGTTAACGTTAAACACCATAATAAAGATGGTTTGGATTCATCTTTTACCTCCTTAAGTCTACCATTATTTAGGTCAGACATCCAGGACAAAGGGTAAATTCGTAACTTCCTGTAAAGGGGTATAAATACCTTTACAAATGTGTTATACTATGTAAAAACGAGGATTTATTATGGGTAAAAAACAACACCAGGTGAAGACACAATGGTATTATTGGTTTTGGGGAACTGCTACTGTAGCAGTTGTAGCAGGACAATTATATGTCGGAAGTGGATATCGTCAGATGTCAAGATCTTTTAATCGTATTATCGATACCGTTGTCATAACTATCGAAAATAGTAAACAATACGATAAATACAGATTCTTAAAACATGAAAGACAAGAAGGCCGCCAAACTAATTATTAAACGTGCCAAAGAACATCCAGATTGGTATTCGACAGACGATGTTAAGTATGCTAAGATGGTAAAGAGACGTATAAAACAAGAGAAGAAACTCCATGACCAAAGGGAACAATCCAGCACTACTGAATGAACCAGATGCTGATCCAGATGTATATACTGTGGATCATGGAATGACTACTAAAGATCTTGAGCAGAAACCTATGGAGGAAAAAAAGAGTGAAAGTTAATTATGATTATGCGAAACTTCCTAAGGAACGCATAACTGAATGCTTGAAAGAGTATATTGATGATGACTCTTATGATGCTAGAAAGGCATATGAAGAGATTTTATCCATTGCTAGGGAACTTGTAGAATACCATGAAGGGCAATCTCAGAAAGCAATGGGATTATATGAGCACCTACTCGGTTACGGACCGATTGATTATCCGTATAAATAGACCTGTAGCCAATAGTGTATTGATTCGTGGGAACAAAAAAGATATCACAGTTAGAAACAATCTCGGATGCTAATCTGTCAGGAGAAGCGATTCTTCCTGTTGTGGTATCAGACCCATTGATTCCTAACAGAAAAGCAAAAGTAAATCAACTCTTTAAAGGTGTTGCTCAGGGTACTAAAGATGCTCCAGGTATATCCTTTGATTTGGACAGAGACACAGGTTTCTACCAGACCGCCTATGACCAATTAGGTATTACCTTTGGTGATGGTGGTTTTTATATGTCTCGTATTCTGAATAGCTCGGAATATTCGTCATTGTATATTACTGCATTAGATGATACTGCTGATAATGCTGATATAGTTTTCTCACCTAAAGGCACAGGAGCAGTTAAAGTAACTGGACAATTTGTAATGGCAGATGGGTCTTTCGTATTGGAAGATGCTCAAGGTCCGAAAGCACGATTTGAAGTAAGTAATGTTGGTACTGGTACTAATACCAGAATTATGACATTACCTGCTATTACTTCTGGTAATGGCACAGTCCTAGTTGGTGATGATACACAACAAACGCTAAGAAATAAAACTATCCTAATAGACGAGGATAATTTTGTTCTTGTTGATGGTACGGAAGAAGCAATATTCCAGATTAACTGGGCAATTACTTCAGGCACTCGACGATCTTATTTCCTACCTGATGGTGGTACAGTAACAACAACTGCTGAACCAACAGCAACGTCTTCAACTCTAATTGATACGAAGGCAGAGCAAACTCTTCTCAGTAAGACATTAGTTAATCTAAAACTTGCTGCTGACGCTGAGGTTGCAACTAAGTATGCTATCTTTAATACGTCTGCATTAACAGCAAACAGGACAATCACAATGCCTGACCTTGCTATTACCTTAGTAGGTACTGATGCAACCCAGGTTCTACAAAACAAGAGTGTAGAAACTCTTATTTTACAAGACCCAACAACGACAACTAAGAAGATAACGTTTAGTGTTGCAAATCAAAACTCATTATCTAATGAAACATTCCAATTCCCTCTGACGAATAGTCTAAATAACTCAGGTGGAATGAATACAATTATTACTGCTCTCAGTAGTAATGACTTATATAATAAGACCCACTATGCACCTGTCTTTAAACAGACTGGTAATATAAACGGTCAAGCGACGTTAGATGTAAGCAATCTTACAGGTCCACGAACAATTAAGTTTCCAGACGCAGACGCTACACTACTGTCAACTTCAAACGTAACATTAGACGATGTTACTTTCGGTGCTGGTATTGGAGCAGCAAACCTGACTGGTCGCACTAGACAACAACAATTCTTCTTCGCAGGATCATAACTATTAAAACTCATGGCAAATCAAGGAATACTTGCACAGAATAAACAGGGGAACAGCAACGCTGTGCTGTATGAATGTGACGTTTCATCATCTGCTTCTGCTGCATTAACAATCGCCAACGATGGCACAGGTGCAGCATATAATGTTGCCATAAAAGATTACGACCAAGACCTCGCTGTTGGAGCATCAACCTATTTGCTTCATAAAGGCGATATAATTACAGGATATAGGTTTACAGTTGGAACAGCAATTACAACTGCTGCTGGTTTAACTGGAGGGACAACCCTCACAAACATGACGAATGAAAAGACTGCTAAGTTTGAGTCTTTTTATACTCCAGCATATACGGAGATATTCGTTAAATCAGTAGCAATTCGTGCAATAACACTTGAATCAACTACTGGTACATTTGCAGTTGGAGAAAGTTTTGTAGAAGGGTCTGGAGGCAACACTGCAACCGCAACCATTTACGCAATAGCATCAGGGTCAGGTAGTACAATCGCTTATATTGGACCTACAACTCTTGCTGGATCTGCTAATGAATTTGCTGCTGGTGATAGTATTACAGCAAGTGGTGGTGCAACAGGTACGATTTCTACAGGTGGTATTGCCACGGCAGTAAACAGTTTCGTATTTTCAACGACAACTGCTGGTGGTACTTACGACATGTATAAGGGCACAACCTTTACACAGTTTGGTGATAGGACTTATCGTTTTAATGTTGCTGACGCATCAATGGCATCGAAAGATTTCCATGTATCTGCAACAGTTAATGGTGAGTGGGGACCTGATGGTACTGCTGGTAACTCTGATGACGGCACAGAATATACTACAGGTAAGACAACAAACGGTACAGCAGGAAATGCTGGAGCATATGTCCAGTATAACTGGGCAGCAAATGCGTCACCTCCATCCAATATGTACTTCTATGAAGGTACTACTGGTACTGCTGCTAACTCAAGTTATGGTGGTAGTGACCGTTTGATTACTATTAGTGCAACTTACGAATATACTTCTTTCTATGTTTATGACTTAGTTGGAACCTGGACAAACAGCACTGATACATTTACATTCAATGGTGTAACTTATACTGTTACTGCTCAAACAGCATCAGCATACGGTTATGTCAGAGATTATACTGGCACTTCATTGAAAGTGGTTAAGGGAATAAATTCCATTGATTTCACTACAAGTCATGTATTCCTAGACAATCCTAAACTTGGGACTGGAACTCGCACAGAGTGTACAATCTCTAGTATCACTACAGCAACAACTGCTGTGGAAGATAAGCACTGGATTGCTGTTGGTGTAGCACTTGGCAATAATGCTATTGCTAAAATAAATCAACTTGTTATTGGACCAGGCGAGAGACTTATTATTAAGAATGCAACTGCTAATAATGTTGCCACTCTTGTTGGATTTGAGGATGCTTCAACTGCATTCACAACCAGAAACTTCGATCCTTCAGCAACTGTTGCTGGTGGTAGTGGTTGATGACCAAATAAATAACTAGAAAGTAAATAGGAAATGTCCCTAACTAGACTAAAGAATATTATTACGTCCCGTACGGGACGTATTATTTACGTCAACCCTGATGACTTCGATGCTTCTGACGCAATTGATAACAGGGGTAACTCAGCGTTGCGTCCTTTTAAATCATTACAAAGGGCATTTCTTGAGGTAGCAAGATTTTCATATAGAGTAGGTTTGAGTAATGACGAGTTTGATGCTTTTAGTATCATGCTCTATCCTGCTGAGTATCAGATTGATAACAGACCAGGAGATGTATTATATACAAACGTTGCTCCTATTGATGCTAACTCTAACTTAGATTTAACGTCACCAAATAACGTATTATATAAGTATAACTCTGTTGAAGGAGGAGTTATAGTCCCAAGAGGTTGTTCAGTCATTGGTACTGACCTCAGACGTACTAAGATTATTCCTAAGTATGTCCCATATCCTACAACATTACCTGCACAAGGTATTAACACAGAAGCACAGATTCCACCTCGGACAGCAATCTTCAAGGTAACTGGTGGTACTTACTTCTGGCAATTCTCATTCTTTGATGGTGCTGAGGAAGGTGTATATTTCAAACCTGACTCTGTAACGACATTAGCACCTAAGTATTCACACCATAGACTCACATGTTTTGAGTTTGCTGATGGTTTGAATACATTATCAACACTTATTTCTGGTGGTACTGTACCAAATGCAGATTACTCTGCTGTACCAAACATACTAGAAAGAACAGACTTAGAGATATACTATCAGAAAGTATCTAAAGCATTCGCAACAATTCCTGATACCTCTGGAGACCCATCAACTGACCAAATTCAGGCAAGGGTTGAGGAAAACAGAATCGTTGGTCCGATTTCTGATGAATATCGTATCCTACAAATTACTAGGAATGGACAAACAGCAACAGCAGTTACAGTTGATGAGTTCGACAACCCACGAGATCACGGATTCTCTGTTGGTGTTAACATTAACATCTCTGGTGTTACTGGATCAACTGGTCCACAATCGGAAGTTGATGCTTCGTTGTATAATGGCAGTTTCACCGTTACATCAGCGTCAGGTAATGTATTTACTTATCAGATGCAGGGAGAACCTACAGGAAACGCAGTAGGTACTAATATAACTGTTAAGACAGAAATTGATACTGTTGACTCAGCATCACCATACGCATTCAACCTATCACTAAGAAGTGTGTGGGGTATGAATGGAATGCACGCTAATGGTGCTAAGGCAACTGGTTTCAAATCAATGGTTGTTGCTCAGTTTACTGGACTATCACTACAGAAAGATGATAGAGCATTCGTTAGATATAACGCATCAACTGGTAACTATGATGTAGCAACTGCTGGAGATGGTGCTCACCTAGACGGTTTCGCTGAATACCGTAAGGGATGGGGACACAGACACATCATGGCATCTAATGATGCTTTCATTCAGGCGGTTTCCGTTTTCGCTGTTGGATTCCAAGGTCACTTCACTGCTGAAAGTGGTGGTGACATGTCAATTACCAACTCTAACAGTAACTTTGGTAGTATTGCACTTAGGTCTGCTGGATTTAAAGCAAAATCATTCTCTAAAGATAAAGCAGGAACAATCTCTCATATTATTCCACCTAAAGCACTTGATGTTATTTCAACAACTGCTACTGGTGCAAGTGGAGCAAATACAATCACACTCGCAAATGATGGTTCAATCGAGGGTGTGCTTCAAGGTATGAATGTTACTGGCACAAGTATTGCTGCTAGTACAACAGTAGGTGCTGTTAATACATCTACAAGAGTAGTTACACTGACTACTAATAATACTGGCACAGTTAATGGTAACGTCATCTTTGGTGATGAAGTATCAGTTAACTGGGTTAACATTGATATTCCAAGAACTAAAACAATTAATGCTGCATTAGCAGGACAGGGTGGTACACCAGGAACAAGACTATATCTATATGGTTATACAGTTCAAGCATCACCACCAACAAATAGAGTACAGGGTTATACAATCGGTGCAAGACAAGATGGTACTGGAAACAATGCTATAGCAGATAAACTAAACTGCTTACTTGTTGCTCAAGGTGCTAACGTAGCAACCACTCACTCTGCAAGTATTTCACCTTATGGTCCAAGTGTATCTGGTAAAGATGCTGGTACTGCTGGATCTCCTTTACAATATGATAGTGCGACTTATACAATCAATGGCGTTGTTAGTGTTGGTGGATGGTATCTATCGGTATCTGCTACAAACAACGGTATCTATACAACACTTTCTACTAATACTACTTACAACACTGTTAACTTCACTCCTACTACATTCCTTAAGCGTATCCCAGATAGTAGAGACTTGGCAGACAGGACATATCGTATTCGCTATGTTATAGACAAAGACAAGACTAATCCATTACCAAGAGATCCTATCTCTGGTTATGTATTACAACCACTTAATAGTGATACTACAACTTATAATTTAAACAGATGTTTCTATGTTTATGATATGGAAACTGTCCAGAAGTTTGAAAGAGGTGTTAATGATGGTATCTATTACATAACATTATTATGTGCAAGTATTGCTCCATCAACTGCTAACTTCAATGATAGAAAATTCTCACAAAACGTCAATGAAGTTTATCCTACGTTTGATAGAGATAACCCCCTTGCTGACCCTGGTGCTGCTATTTCTGTTGCCGATAACCAAACTATTGGATTGGTAAATGCAACTGATGGTGCTACACCTACTCCAGCAAAAGATCCTAAACTGTCTATTACTAAGGAAGCAATTCAATTCTTATTATCAGATACAGGATGGACACAACCAGGTACAACTCCCAACTATGATTCAGTTAACGCAAGATTGTCTAGCGTTGCAGTTACTGCTCGTGCTGGTGATGAAGAGACCAGAAAGATTAATGTCAGAGAAAACAATGACGGAACAGTCGCACCAATTCCTTGCGAATTGCGAAGACACTCTATACTTAGATCTGGTAACCATACATTTGAGTACCTTGGTTTCGGTCCAGGCAACTACTCTACTGCATTCCCTCAGACACAGGTCGAAACATTAGATCAAAACCAAGTTAGATATTCACAGTCAATTAAAGAAGAAGCAGGTGTTGCTTTCTACTCTGGACTTAACTCAAATGGTGACCTATTCATTGGTAACCAGGTTATTAACCCAGTTACAGGTCAGATTACTAATGAAGATATTGCACAGTTGAATGTTATTGGTGAAGAGAATACTACGATTGAAACCTTCTCTGAATTGGTATTAACAGATAAACTAACCGTAATTGGTGGTGCATCTAACCAGTTAGAATCAATCTTTGCAGGTCCAGTTACTTTCCAAGGTCTAACAACCTTTACGAATAACATTCAAGCGAAGAAAATTTCTTACTATAACCAAGATGGAACAGTTATCAAGCAAACATTACTTGCACCAGAAGATGCAAGTGGACTACCTGACTTCTCTAACATCACTGGTTACACTACTCCTGCTGATGGAGACTTAGTTTATAACATTAACTGGACTCCAGGTAAATCCCTTGGTTGGATATACTATAACCAAGTATGGAAAGAGTTTGGTTTAACTGATACTGGTATTATTGATATTGCTACATTCAGTGGCACTCAGAATATGGGTATTGGTACTGCTGCTGTAACAGGATATCGAATGAATATCCTAGGCAACGTTAAGATTGATGGCGACTTAGTTGTAACTGGTCGAGGTGGTGTTGCTGCTGATAAGTATATTACTAAGACATATACAGGTGATGGTAGCACATTAACATTCGCAATTTCTACATATAGTGGAGGTATAGCACACATTGACGATTCTGTATTAGTTACTCTAAATGGTGTTGTCCAAATCGCTGGTACCAACTATACCGTAGACGCAGGAGGAGCAAACGTAGTATTTACTGATGCACCACTTGCTTCTGATGTTGTCCACATCAAAGAGTTCCCCATCTAATAAAGTATCATGGCAATTACCCAGATTAGTGGGAATCAGATTTCCACTAGCACTCAAGCAATTATAACAACATTAAGTTTCCTCAATGCCAATAGTGTATTAAGGATTCCTGCTGGTACAACAGCAAACAGACCTACTGGTGTTAGTGTAGGTACAATAAGATTTAACACAGACAATGATTCTGCTGAGATATACAAGGCAGATGATGGTACTGGTAGTGCTGGATGGGCAGCAATCTCTGGTGGTGGACCTGCTGTAGGAACAGATAGTGTTATTAGAACAAATGCAGCAACAATAGCAGAGAATATTACAATTGGTCCTTCAGCAAACGGGGACGCAAAATTTACTAACGGGATGAGTGCAGGTCCGATAGCAATCAACAACGGATTTACAGTCACCATAGAAAATAACGCAGCATGGAGTATTAGATGAATAGTAAACTGAATGTCGGTAATATAGAAGGATTGTCACCTAATTTTACTGTCACTTTAAAGGCAGAGGCAGACATGATATTTAAGGATGACAGTCAGTTATTAATGAATCAGAATTCACATTTAGCATTACCTTCTGGTACTGATGCAGAATTTGAAGCAGCACAATTTACTAACGCACCTAGGAGAGGATTTAGACAAGGACAGTTGCGTTTTAACGAATCTAATGGTAAACTACAGATATACAATGATGGTCGGTGGACCAGTGGATAAACTATGGGTTTTACTAAAGATGGACTGGATCCTAAGATCCTAGATGTGATACATCATGATAATTTTATCTCCGAGTATAAGACTAATCTTAGAGGAGATAATTTAATTGAGTATTACAATTTTATAAGAGGACAAGGACAATCTAAAACTAGGACTGCTGGTCAGGGAGGTGCCGTCTCTGATGAGCAGGTTTTTTTACATGAGTTACCACCTGATTACTGGCATGATAACCTATCAAGGTCAGTATATAGAGCATGGAACTTCTTAACAGAAGATGCTTTGAATGATTATGGTAAGAAATATGATGTGTTAGTTGGAAGAAAATTCCAGCATACAATGTGTAAATTACAAAAAACTGAACCTGGTCAAGGGTTTCATAACTGGCATTATGAAGCAACTCCAGGAACACCCTATAGAATACTCACAACTCAATTATACATTAATGATGATTATGAGGGTGGTGAGACTGAATTTTTATATCAACACGTAAGAATTAAACCTGAAGAGGGTAAATTCACCATTGCACCTACAGCATGGACTCATACCCATAGAGGTAATCCACCTTTAAATGGGACAAAATATATTGCTACTGCATGGGTTGAAGAGTTTCCCTTCTTTGGACAATAAATAGAAGAAAATACTAACGAAATGAGCACGTTAACAGTTGCTAGATTAGCAGGTACTGCTGCTACAATTAGTCAGACAAATATACCCGCAGGACAAACATTAAATGTTCAAGGGAATATTTATCATGACGGCACTGGTGCATTGCGTCTACCTACAGGGACAACTGGTGAAAGACCAGGCAGTCCACAAGCAGGTTATATTCGTTGGAATACAACTACAAATTCAGTAGAAGTATATACTGGTAGTACATGGAAAGTATATTCTGCTGAGAATGGTAGTTCTTCATCTCCATTTACTACATTAGGAAATATTTCTACTGCTAATCCTACTCCTGGTTTCTACTTCTGTAACTTTGACGGTGGTGGAAATGAAGAGATGTACCTCTTCAAAGATAGTAATAATAAGTGGTGGGTTGGTGTAGCATCTATTACAGATACTACTAACCACGGTTCATATACTGGTGGTAGTGATAACTGGTATGGTAACTGGTCTAACACAACAACATTTGGATCAGGCACAGGATTTATGGGTGGTGACTTTAAGTCAAGGCACTATCATAACTGGTCAGTTAATGACGTATTGATAATGCAGGGATGGTCAACATCTGGTGATCCTTATTCATTATCAACTGAAGTTGCATATATTAATGGTGTTTTCACTAATAGAGGTGGAAACATGAAAGAGATGTTTGAAGACCATATAGGATTAGGTAACCACGGAAATATCGGTGGTACTCAACTGAGTGGTATGAATTTCTTGAAAGGAAGTGCAAGTAACTCAGACAATAGATATAGGGGTAGTAGTGCTGGTGAATTGAATCCCAACAACACATGGCACGTTTCTCCTGCAAACTGCGAAAACTATACTATGAGTATGATTAACGCTCTAGGTTGTGCATCTAATGGATGTAACGTTGAGCACCATTGTTGGGTTGGTAATACTGGTAATAACTATTCAAACCAAAACTTCCCAGAACCTAACTGGTCTGGTAGTTGGGGTATTAATAACCCTGGCAGTCAAAACTGGATGTATTGGTTGTTCTTCTACGGTCAAGGCGGATGAGCACTATTAAAGTTAACAATCTTACAGCACCATCAGATAACAATTTTGCTATCGAGATGGAGACTGGTGAGAATATGAGAGTTGCAGGTGGTATGACTAATACTCATTTGTCTAATTTCTCTATACCATCTGGCACTACATCAGAGAGACCAACATCTCCTGTTGCTGGTATGCTCAGGTTCAATACTCAGACGTTATATCTGGAAGTTTATACTGGATCTTCATGGTCTGGACTATTCATGGCACAGTCTGGTGGTATGGATGGATCATCCGAAGCAAATGCACCTAACTCAGTGCAAGGATTATTTGATGCTGGTGTATCAGTAGATGGTAATTATTATTTGAATCTTGATGGTACTGCAAGAAAATACTTTGTACCATTACAGAGTCAACCATATTATATTGTTATGGCAAACTATGGTGGTGGAGCAAACGCATGGTTCTCCAATGCCTCAGCATTAAGTGGTAACCAGTTAAATGATATAGGAGATTCAACTCCTACGGGTAACTTCGCAAATAACGGGACATACGGATATTATAGAAATACTGGTGGTTCTGACTATAAGTATGCTACGGTTAGTCGAAGGGGAATATCTTATCGTTATGTAAAAATGAGGTTTAACCTATATAACTACTATTCAAATGATGGTGTTAATGGTAGAAACTTCCTAGGTATATCATCAGGTGTTGGTGATGGACTTACTATCATGCGTAACAACTCAGGTGAGGGTGACGCACAGCATGTATTCACATATTATACTGCTATAAGTAATAATGATGGTAACAGTTGTCCATCAACTGCTGGTATGCAACCAACTATGACTGCTGGTGGTAATAATCCTGGTGGATTTATGAGTAACCGATATAACTGCTTCTCTAGGAGTGGTAATAGTTACACAAGTGAATTTGTTAGAAACTTCACTACTATCGCAGGAGATAATAGTGGAGGCACAGGTCCAAACAGTTTAACAGGAGATTCTTGGTATACTGTTGATCTATTAAATAATAAGAGTCACGATATGCATATTGTTATTCATTCCGACCAAGACAGTGGAAATGAAGACACATATCTCAAGCGTGGTGTAGTGCTTGTCCGTCCTGCATAAATAATACGAAGGATAGAAGTTAAACATGTCACAGTTAAACGTTGATAAAATTGTATCCCTAGCAGGAGGTGGAGGTACCGCTCAGTTCCAGTTGGAATCATCAGGCAACTTTAACTTTGATTCAGGTACTTTTTATGTTGATGCCACCAACAATAGGGTAGGTATTAATGATGCTTCTCCAGAGTATTCATTAGATATCGAAGCAACTGACGCAGTTAAGATGCCAGTCGGCACAACTGCTCAAAGACCTGGTTCCGCAGTAGAGGGACTATTCAGATATAATAGTACCGATAGAACCTTTGAAGGTTATTCATATAACCAAGATACAGGTGCTACTGAGTGGGGACCAATCGCTGGAGCAGGAGGAAGTGCTTTACCTGACCAGTCAACTGACAGATATAGTGAAAATTATTCTGTTAAAGCACAATTAATGTCCGATGGTACTAACGCTTATTGGTCACATGAAAACGGTGCAAGTTCATGGGCAATGGCAAGAATCTGGACACACGGATATGTAGGTGGAGGATATAGAGGTGGTAGTCCTTGGAAGAATATTAACAGGACACAGCACTCTAACGACACAACAACAAACTTAGGTGATAAACTCGACAGATCTGGTGGATACATGTCTGGATCTTGGAGTGACATCAAGCATTGGTTCCATTCAATGGAAAACACATACAGAGGTTCATCTAACTATACCTCTGGTTTTAATATGGCAACTGAAAACGGTATAGCACACCTTAACCAGTGGGATATGACTGTTAACAGAGCATCAATGGGATCCTGTCAAGACCACGAATTTGCAGGTGGTAATTCATTCTTGCATTGTGGTGGTAACTCAAGGACTGACGTTTTCAACTTGAAGACTGAAACTATGAGGACATCTGGTTTTCCTAATGATTACCCTGATGGTGGTGATGACCCTACATGGGGTGGTCATGGACGTACTCATGGGTGGATTAAGAGGTCGGGTACCCGAAGAGGATTTGAGTGGAAGACCGAATCATATACCATGTGGAATCATGGACCTGGTGGTGATGGATGGAAGAAGATTCTTCCAACTATGCTAGGGCACATGTATGTTGGTACTGGAAACAACAACCAAAATGGTAACCAAAAGTGTGATGACCGTACTGGTATTCAGGTACATGGTCTTAACTTTGGTAACATGGGTGAAGAAAATTTCCAAATGGGTATGAGAAAAGGTTATTGTTTAGGTAACTACAATGGTAACCAGAATAACCAGACATTCAAAGTTAACTATATGAATGATGGTCATAACTATATGGGTAACACAACTGAACCCAAGGGACATTCTGGTATGTCCTCAGCACACTGTGCCTCTGCAAGTTCTGTAACTTCAGGTGCAGCATCTTATGACTATGGTACAAACATTCCTAATTACTAATGGCAGACACTAGAGACGTTATCGTATTTGATCTTGAAAGGTATCCTATACTGAATACCTGGGGGACTCGTTTGGATTCTATTATGGGTCTGTATTGGGGTCACATAGATACTGATAGGTGGGATAATTTACCACAAGGAGTTGGTTATGTAAGACTAACTGCTGCTGATGCTATTACAGCACAAACATATTGGGGTGAGGTAAGGGCAGAGAAGTCTGTTTATGGTACAGATTCTGAAGGATTATATACTGACAAGCATAAGGAGACCATAACTCAAGCAAACTTTGATAAGACTGAAGAAGTAATGAAGAAAATCATTACTCTTAAAGTACAAGGAATTTTCGAGAAAAGATATACAGTACTGAAGACCAACTATGGTGAGTTAGAACATGCCAGTTGGAAAGACCAATATGATGAAGCAACTGCGTATATCGCAAATAACTCTACTACAGTTAAATTAATTGATAGACTTGCTACTATTAGAGGGTTGACAACCGCAGCATTTGCTGCTAAAGTTGTTGATAAATATAATGATTGGCAAACAGATTTCTTTAATCTTGCCGTGAAAGAACAGGAATTAATCCAAGAGATTAAATCTTGCTCTGACATCAAATCACTCAATGTCTTCCTAGAAGATAAGTTTGGTATTGAGATGTCATTAGAACAAGCACTTGATTACAGTAGGGCAACCAAAAATGAGTCAACAAACGTCATTACAAGAAATTCCGAAGTCACCTGGGGATTACAATTCTGATAATTATGATGTAAACGAAGTTATAAAGGCGTTAGATGAAATTTCGCCTTGGGAAAATTGTGACGAGTTTACGAAAGATATAATGGAGTGGTCAGACCACCAATACTTTGAGCAGTCTGAATTCCAAAATAAGCATTTTGTGATTAATTCACATGTAACTCCTTATCGCCAGATGCAACAGGCAGCAATGGAGATACAAGTAAGATATAATTCACTACAGAAGATAACAATATCATATAAGAGATGCCTCAATGATATTGCTAGAGTAACACATGAAATGGAGCAAGAAGAGGATCCATTTTACAAGCAAGATAAGATTTATGAGTTGCAACTACTACAGGTAGATAAGAATGTATGGACTAATAAGATTAATCAGTCTAAGCAAGAGATAGAAAGTTTCGTTAGTATTATTAAGAGTAAATTTGGTAACCCTAGTGATATAAAGGGATTACTGGAAGATAAAGAATTAAAGGAAAGAGAAGAGCAGAAGTATTGGATTGCTAGGATGGCAAGACAGTCTGCTACTGATCTCATGACTACTGGTAGAATACAAGCAGGTAATATTGAAGCACTACTTCAAATGTCACCAGAGGATCAAGCAGCAGTTGTTGATCTTTCTCTGACATATTCTACTGCTGTAAATAGATCCATAGGTGGGATTAAGGAAGCAGCAGAAGCGAGAGTCGATAAAATGATGGCAGGTAAACCACCTCAACTATTTGATACATCTGGAGTTTTAACTGATTATGCAACCCAAAATATCGCAGACAGGGCACTTCAGTCTGCCGATCAATCCGAAGGTGGATCCAACGTTTCTGGACGAATCACTGATTCCGTTTCTAAAAAAACATCAACACCTAGTAACTGATTTATATTTTACCTGTCGGATGCCACCCTTTATGCAGGATGCAATGGGTGACACATTTCGCAATGAGAAAGATGCTAAGAAGGTTGCAGGTAACGCATTTTATGTAAGAGAGAAGACAGGCATACCATTGTCTGCTACGTTTAATAATATATGGGTACGACCTGATGAAAGGAATTTAGATATATGGATTGAAAACTTTAAACCATTGTATGATATTGGTATCAATATAGTTACCTTACCTCATACATCATGGGTTGCTACAGGTAGAATACAGAGAGCATTTCCAGACATTTATATAAAGAATACGATTCTCAGGGAGGTAACTAAACCCAATGAGATTGTATCCTTAGCATCTATGGGTTTCAATTATATCAATCTTGATAGAGATATAATGAGAGACCAGGAAGCATTGGTTCGTATTAAGCAAGCAAAAGAATATTGTGTAAAGAAAGGTAATCCTATCAAGTTATCATTGCTAGTCAATGAACACTGTTGGGGTGGTTGTCCTATCATGCCAGAGCATTATCAATATAATAGTACAAGAGAAGGGACTGAACCTCAATACTTTAACAGTGAGATAAGCAGAATATCATGCTCACGTTGGGATGCTTATGACCCTGCATTTGAACTAAAGCAAGCAAACTTACCACCTTGGAGAGAGGATTGGGAGGAGTTGCTAGATGTTATTGATGTGTTCAAACTACACGGTAGAGAGAACTTCATGCGAATGAAGGAGTCTATGGATATAATTGAGAGGTGGGATAATGGTGACAGTATATTATATCCAGAGTATGTTAAATATATGGAGGATATTGATATAAAGGATTCTCCTATTAATGTCTGGAGACAGAAGATAAAGACATGCAAGTTTGACTGTTGGGATTGCAACTATTGCGAGTCTGTGGTAGAATCACATTTAAGGAGGCAGAATAGAAAAATGGATCCATTTGTAGATAAAGCAATTCGTGCTATTGATGCTGCTGTTGATGGCAAATCTAATTTTAAACCTGAAGGTTATGATGTCATTGGGTTATCATCAACTAAGGTAAGGCATTTACTTAATAATCTATGTGATGCTGGCACAGTATATGCTGATGTTGGTTGTTATATGGGTAGCACATTATTTGCTGCACTAATGGGTAACCAGGCAGTCAAAGCGTATGCTATTGATGATTTTGGTGAAGGTGAGATAAGACCAAGACGAGAAGATATAAGAAGTAAGTATGAAGTTGAGGATCCATTTAAACAATTCATTGAGAATGGTAAGAAATGGTTTAATCAGTATTGTTCTATTGGTGTCAGTGATAAGAGTCTATTAGATGTAGAGTTTAACTTAGAATATAGACCATCAGTTATATTCTATGATGCAGACAATAAGAAGAAACCTATGCTTGCTAACTTAGAGCATTTACACAAGGCAGCAGAGCACACATATATTCTAGTAGTTGATGATGCTAACTTTGATGGTGTTGTTGATACAACTAAAGAATTTTGTAAGGATAAAGAGGTACGATTTGAGAGGATTATACTAACTGAAACTATAGAAGATGAGAATGATTGGTGGAATGGTGTGTATATAGTCGTGATACATAAACCTGAATTGTTTGTACCTAAAGGATCTAATGACGTTACCATTAAAGATAGAAAAGGACTTTCTTCCTAGAGATGAATTTGACCTGATGGTCGCAAAAATGGTTGATACTATCCCTTGGTGGATGGGTAAGATTCATTATGATACACCAGATAATATCCACCGTAACATGCAAATGGTGCATTATTTCTATGAGCATCATACACCCAATAAGCAGACGGTAGAGTTAATCTATCCAATATTGCAGAAACTACAACCTTGTGCTATAATCAAAATCAAAGCAAACCTAGTCATGGCAACAGATACCATTGTTGAGCATGGACTACATAGGGATGTGGAGGATGCCGAGCATCTATCAGACTTAAAGACTTCCATCTTATACTTAAATGATAATGATGGTTATACTATGTTTGAAGATGGCACTAAAGTCCAGTCAGTTGCTAATACTATGGTTACATTTCCCAATGATATTAGACACACTGGTTCTACATGCACCAACTCTAACTGTCGTCTAGTATTGAATTTTAATTATGTTTGACATTGCAGAAGCAATATTAAAGAAAGAACTCTATATGGGTTATATCTTTGGTATTATGATATTAGGAGGATTCATCCGAGAATATCATGTGCTGGATGATGTTTATTCATTAGCAAAACGATATGTAAAAGATAATCGAGTGATGATTATCATTACATCTATATTTGGTGGAGTCCTACCTATACCTGGTAGAGTAGCACTATCAGCACCATTATTGGATGCTATAGCACCACCTGATAAGAAGAAACGTAGTCAGTTTGGTATTATTGATTACCTATCAACACACCATTATTATTGGTGGTCACCATTAGAGAAGACAATTATATTACCTATGGCAGCATTGGGTATAACTTATGGACAAATGTTGTCATATACATTCATACCATTGTGTATCTGTTTATTATATACATGGTGGTATATATTTTCTAAGGTAGATCCTAGAAGTGTTGTACCTGACATGAGTAATATTAGAGAGTTTGATTGGCAACGAGCATTAAGAGGTTGGGCACCATTTATAGCAACGTTATGGTTATTATTAACTGTTGGTAAAGGTGGAGCAATATTCTTCTTCCCTTGGTTTGCTGCTATGGCATGTTATTATAGTATTCTATGTAAGGATTGGAATTGGGGTAAGTATTTGGATGGTAAGTTTGCAGTCATAGCAACGGTTGTGCTTGCATTGGGTGGTGTTGTTGGTATGATTAAAGGTCCAGTGATGGAATATCTTAAGAGTGCTGACCCTACTATGATTATACCTGTTAGTATTGTTGCAGCAGTAGCAGCATTTATTATGGGTAGCAGTGGTAAGTATGCTGGTATGACTTCAGCATTAGTATTAATCTTTGGACCACAGTATATGGTATGGTTTCTAACTACTGAATACTCAGGTTATCTATTATCACCAGCACATAAGTGTTTGATGATTGGTCAACAGTATTTTGGCACACCTATCAGGAAATACTATAAAGTTGTAGGTGGATTGTGCGGTTGGTTAATAGCGTATGGTTTTCTAACTTTGGTTATATAAATACATTTAACAAGTAATAAAGTAAATTCATGTCAACTTTAAGTGTAGGAACTGCATCAGTTGCGACTTCACTTGTGGCAGCAACGAATACCTATCCAACGGTACAGGGGAGTTCGGGGCAAGTTTTGACCACAAATGGTTCAGGGACGCTATCCTGGGCAGACCAGTCAGCAGCAGGTGGCGGTGTAGAAGGATTCACTAACTCAGGCACATCTTTAAATGGTGGTGTTGATATGGATCTAAAAACAATGATGATATATCATTATACTGCTAACTCTGGTGGCACATGGCAACCAAACTTTAGAGGAGATGGTAGCACTTCATTAAATAATTATCTTTCTAATAATGAAACGATTACTTGCGTAATGTTTGTACCATGTAATAACAATGGACGTTACCCAAGTCAGCATAAAGTTGATGGTAGTGTTATAACTCCTAAGTGGATTGGTGGATTTGGAGCACCAACTGGAGGTCATAGTGGTGCTATTGACATCTATACATATACAATATTGAAGACAGGTAGTGGTGCATTTTCAATATATGCTAACCAAAACTTCTATACTTAAGAGGATATAGATTATGCCAGGTACAGTTAATGCCTCAGCAGGTAATGGTGCAGCAGAATGGACACCAGGTCGTGCTAATTATGATGGTTGGAATAACAATCGGACTAGAGCACCTTGGGAAAGGTCTCGTATCATCACGCATGGATATGTTGCTGGTGGATATAAGAATGCTAATCCTTGGTATAATGTTAATCGTACAGTCCATAGTAATGACACCTCAACAAACTTAGGTGACATAATGAACTATGCAGCATCATATTGTGATGGTGCTAATAGTGATAGAGCAATGTACATTTATGGTGGTGATAATAGTTTCTCTGGTAATACGTCAAGAGTTTGGAAGATGAATTTAAGTAATGCTTCTTCTCAAGGCATGACAAACTCAATGAACGTTAGCAGGAATGATATGTCCTGTATGACAGACTATCATCATGCAGGTGCAAAGATATACATTACTGGTGGAGGTAATAGTACTACTGACCGCACCAATATGCAGAATGATACTAATAACACAGTATCAGGTAGTGGACAAGGTGGAGACTATAGTGCAGGAGCACAAGGTAGATTAAGAGGATGGAGTAAGACTGGAGGTACAGCACAATATCTTACATGGTCTACAGAAACATGGTCAGGTTGGTCAGGGTCACCAGGTACAGATGGATGGGGTAAAGCATGTAGTAGTTACTTAAATTACATGTATTGGAAGAATGGAGGTAATTGTACAACAGATATTAGAAGAGTTAATGATTTCACTGGAGCAAACATGAACGCATTCAATGTGCAAAACTCTGGTGAAGAGAATTTTCAAATGGGTAACTATAAAGGTTATTGTCTAGGACATTATAATGGATCCCAGAATAATAACTCTTATAAATGGAATTATCTAACAGATAGTTATGCTGACGGAGGTGGTAACATGCAACCTAAAGGACATGATGGCATGTCCAGTGCTGGCAACGCATCTGCCTACACATTTAATAACCTTAGTTACGGAATCACACCACCAGCGTATTAATTATGGATGAATCAATCGCAAAGTATTTTATCGCAGACATTGATGACTTGCCAATGGCAGTCAGGTCTGATGGTAATGTTAAGTTCAATCATAGTACTATCAAGTACTCAGTCTTAGGTGTTACTCAAGAGATATGGGATGCACATTTGAAAGATGCTGGATATACTGAAGTGACTGCTGATGAAGCAATCATAGGGTCACAACATTGGGGAAAGGTAGGGGCACAGATTAGTGACTATCAAGTAGAAGTTGGTACTGGATTAATATTAAAGAGTAAAGTTGATATTATTGAAGAAAATCGTGCTTATGGTGTCATTTTAATGAAAAAGGTAGCAACAGAACTTGTCAAGTATGGTATTACACAGAAGGGTAATTCTGATGCTACATATAATACTGCTCTATTGACATCTATTGATAATTGCACTACAATGGCAAGTATCAATACAATCTGGGAAGATTACCTAGGTGGGCAGTTGCCAAAAGAACAAGCACAAAGTGAGAATTTATATGAATCAGATGGAGTCACCAGAAAATACAATGCAGGAAGAGTTAAACCCGACTTTATTCCAGGACTTTGATGAGTTTGACCACTATCTAATTGATAGAGCAAATACACATCCATTCCCTCAAACGAGGTATCAATGTAATCATTTTGTAACTGATTCTCATCCTACTGACTATCGTGCAGTTAGACAGACTCTACTAGAGTTAGCAACACGAAAGCACAGTAATAAGAAGATTCAAATCAATATGAAGAAGGCATATATTGAGATAGCACGGAAGCAGAAACAAATAGAAGAAACAACGGATCCATTTGATGCACAAATGTTGGAGGTTGAGATAGAAGATCTACAACTAGATATTGAACAATATGAGAAGAAGATACAGCAATGTAATCTTGAGTTAAGATATTATCTTGATTCAATTAAAGAGAAGTGTACAACACCAGAAGATACTGATAAGTATTTTGCTGATGATGATGTAGAAGAAAGAAAGTATTGGATAGCAAGGATGGCAAAACAATCTGCTACTGATATGATAGGATATGGTACAATATCTGCTGGTCAGATTGATAGTTTATTGATGATGCCTAAAGAGGATCAAGAAGCATCATTAAATCTATCAATGAGATATGCTGGTGCTATTAATAAGGGCATCAATGAGTTAAGACTACAGGCAGAAGCAGATGTTAAGTACTTTGATAAAACTACTAATGTGACTAAGATGTTAGAAGATGGTGCAGACAAAGTTTAGATCTTTCTATTCTGGCATGTGGCAAAAGATATTTTCATTACCTATTAATCCTAAGTTAGATCCTAACTTCATTAAAGGTAATTTTCTACAGTTTCTATTAAGAAACAATGATTGGATATATGATTTATATTTCACTTGTAGGATGCCACCATTCACTCAGGATGCAATGGGTGATGTATTCTTTACTCAAGACATGGAGTTCCAGGTTATTGAGATGGCATTATGGTTATCTGAAATAACAAAGATACCATTATCAGCAACATTTAATAACATATATGTAAGACCAGACCAGAAAGGTTTGGATATGTTTTTAGCAAACTTTAGAGAATTATATGATGTGGGTGTAAGAATAGTTACCTTACCTCATACTTCATGGGTATTAACTGGACAGATACAAAAAGAATATCCAGAATTGTATATTAAGAATACTATTCTAAGAGAAGTTACTAGACCTAATGAGATAGTTGAACTAGCAAGAGCAGGATTTCATTATATCAATCTCGATAGAGATTTGATGAGAGATAGAGATAGACTGATAGAAATAAAGGAAGCAAAAGAATATTGTGCAGAGCAAGGTTATCCAGTTAAGTTATCAATATTAGTCAACGAAGGTTGTTGGGGTAATTGTCCTATAATGCCTGAACATTATCATTATAATAATACTAGAAATGGTGATGATCCTCAATACTTTAACGATACAATTAGTAGAGTTAGTTGTAGTAAATGGGATGCAATCAATGGTGGATTAGCAGCACTCAAAGCAGCGAATCTACCGCCTTGGAAGAGTGATTGGGAGGAGTTTTTAGAGTTGGGTATAGATGTGTTTAAACTGCATGGTAGAGAGTCAGCAACGAGACTCCAGGAATCTATGGATATTATTGATAGGTGGGTATTAGATAAGAAATTATTATTTCCTCAGTTTAAAGAATATATTGATGATACTGATATTAAAGAAAGACCTATTGATGTATGGCGAGAGAAGATAAAGACCTGTAAGTTTAACTGTTGGAAGTGTAGTTACTGTGATAAAGTATATGATACTGCTAAGAATAATAAAGTTAATCCTAAAATTAATAAGATAATTGAGGCAATAGACAAAGCAGAGTTAGGTGAAAGTAATTACACTGGAGTGTGCATTGAGTCATTAACATCAGAGACTACCAAACATTTCCTCAATAATATATGTTCTATTGAAGGTACAAAGTATCTTGAGTTAGGTGTATATGGTGGTGGTACATTCTATTCAGCATTACAAAATAACAACGTTAAAGGTTATGCTGTTGATGATTTTAAAAAGAGATACTTAGCACCAGAGAGAGATGACATTAAGTTTACACCATTTAATAACCCTAAAGTTGCATTTCTAACACCACCATGGTACCCAGATAAGAGATATGACTTTGAATTAATTGAAGGTAATATTGTAGATATAGAAATACCTGAGAAATGTAATGTTATATTCTATGATGCAGACCATGACCCAGTTGAACAATATAAGAATCTACAACACATTTGGCAGTATTGTGATGATGAGTTTATATTATTAGTTGATGATGCAAATATGCCTGGAGTTATTGATAGTGTTGATGATGTAATTAGAAGTAATAATCCTACAGTATTATTTGAGAGAAAGATATTAACATCTATTCCTGAAGATTTAAACTCTTGGTGGAATGGTATCTATATTTTATTAATAAAGAAATGAAACATCTAAAAGGATTTAATTTCCCTGCTGATAACTTTAGACATGGTATAGATGAACCTCATGTCTTTGATAATTTCTTAGAAGATAAGAAGTTTCTTCCTATATTTGATGCAATGAAAGCACCAGCATTTCCTTGGAGGATGTCAAAGATATTAGATGATAGTGAAGATAATTATCTAACTAATATTCAATTTGCTCACATGTTCTATGACCATTATTCACCAGAGGATGAAACTATAAATTTATTGTTTCCAATATTAGAGGCAATAGATCCTATATCAATTCTTAAGATTAAGGCAAATGTTTTAACTAAGACTGATACAATACATGAGCATGGTCTACATAATGATATAGAGAACAGATTGGAATGTCCTTTTATTAAGACAGCAATCTTATACATGAATACATGTAACGGATACACTAAGTTCTCCAATGGTGAACAAGTTGATAGCGTCCAAAATAGATTCGTG
>Ga0066861_10000043_pt1 | contig 30729 bp, 22 predicted proteins | sample ETN02SmetaG_3_FD_66434 | JGI IMG/M metagenome (GOLD analysis project Ga0066861, IMG submission 66434) | Marine microbial and viral communities from oxygen minimum zone, Eastern Pacific Ocean - ETNP2014F10-02SV257 | ecosystem: Environmental > Aquatic > Marine > Oceanic ... | reverse complement strand
AAAAGATACTTGAGATCCGCGAAGTTCTGAATTTCTGGGGCTTGCAAGTTTTATCTGTGGACATTTCTTTTCCATTTCACGAATAAATATCTCTGAAAGTTCAATAGTTTTTTCTCTTAAATCTGACATTTCGATATTATCCCAAATATCTAATGCCTTTTCCAAAATAGACATCTGAATTACCGACGGTGTTCCGACCCTCATTACATCAATTGTTTCCGCTTTTCTAAATTCTCTTTCAAAAGCAAAAGGTGCCTTATGGCCCAACCAGCCCTTAATTGTTGGCGAACACTTTTTAATTAAATCTGGTCTTACGTAAATAAATCCTGGAGCCCCTGGACCACCGTTCAAATATTTGTAAGTGCATCCAACAGCAAAGTCACAATTGCTTTTCTCTAAATTTACGGGCAATGCACCTGCACTATGTGCCAAATCCCAAAGCATAACGGCACCACTAGCATGAGATTTCTTTGTTATAAGTTCTAGATCATGGATCCTACCAGTCCGATAATCAACTTGAGTTAACATTACCACCGCAACATCTTCATTGATGGAGCTTTCAACTTCTTCTGGTTTAACAATTCTCAATTCCAAATTTCTATTTAAGGTATCTATTAACCCTTTAGCAATGTATAAATCCGAAGGAAAATTTCCAGAATCAGTCAGTATCACTTTTCTTTCATTATTCAAGTCTAATGCAGCTCCCAGCGCCTGATATAACTTTAGTGATAAAGTTTCTCCCAAAATTATCGATCCGTCTTCAGCTTTCAAAATTCTAGCAAGCTTGTTTCCCACTCGAACTGGCTGGTCCATCCAGTGGGATTCATTCCACCCCTTAATTAGCTTTTCTCCCCATTCTTTATTTATAACTCTTTCTGACTCTTCAGTTATCCCTTTCAAAAGAGGTCCCAATGAATTGCCATCCAAATAAATAATATTTTTAGGCATATCAAAAAAAGATTTTCTATAAATGGAGCTCATAACTACCTACAAGATATTATTCTCAAAAAGATGTACGATGCTTTTACGAAATAGAACAATTATAGTCTACTCTATTTTTTGGATCTCCTATATTCTCACGTCAGATTGACACATATTTCCCTGACCCAATAATATAGACAGAATTATAAATTTCTTACCCCAATCTATCACAATACACCTAATTTATTTTTTTGTACTGACTAAAAAATAGACCAAAAAGAATCAATAACAGCGCAAGAAGTGCACCAGCTGGTAACGTTTCTTGATTAAAGAATACCCCAAATAGTACAGCCCATATTGGCACCTGATAGTTTACCAGACTCATAAAAGATGGCCCCGAATTTTTAACCAAATATACAAGAATAATTGTTGCTATTCCGGTAGGCAGAAACCCTAAGAATAGAACCCCTATAACCGATCGGAAAGTTATTACAGTGGCTAAATCAGAGAAAATAAATGAAATTGGGGCAATAATTAAAGCTGCCAACAAAAGTGCACCTGCACTAAATGACAAACTAGAAACAGTTTGCGGGGATCTTCTCGTAATAATAGAGCCAGTCGCATAACACAAAGTTGCCAATAAGCACAACATTTTTGCTAATATAGTACTTTCATTAAACGAAAAATTTACTATTTCTGATGGCTCAAACAGAAAAAGTACCCCTGCAAATCCTATCAAAAAACCTATGACTTTTCTTGGTGTCATATAATCACCTTTACCAAAAATATGAGCCAAAGGTAAAACTGCTAGGGGCACCATAGTCATGGTGATACCAGCAAAGCTAGAAGTTACGTGCAGCAAAGCCCAAGAAAGTAGACAAAAAGGGATAACATTTGAAAGCAAAGCCATGCCCGCACAGTATGGCCAGATCGATCTTCCCGCTGAATTAAATTTGGGCAAACCTTCACCAATGGCCAGACAAAATACAAGAACAACAAAGGCTCCTATTATTATCCTGCATGCGGCAACTTGAATTGGAGAAAAAGATTCTAATGAAATACTAACAGCTAAAAAAGAAAAGCCCCAAATGAATCCTAAGAAAAAAAGTAAACACCAACTTTTCAAATCTCTTTTTAGTGTATTTGTTGTCAACTTGGATTTCTTCGAAAGTTATAATGCCAAGTTCGTATAGCCCATAAGGGTCTTATCTACTTCTCTTGCACATTGCCGGCCTTCCCTAATAGCCCAGACAACTAAAGACTGCCCACGCCTCATATCTCCAGCAACCCATACCTTTTCATTGCTAGTTTTGTAATTTTTATCTGTTGCTAAAACATTACTTCTATTATCCAGATCCAAGCCTAAGTCCGAAATCATGCCAGAGGTCTCAGGAGATAAAAAACCCATAGCAAGCAGAACTAAATCCGCTTTTAAAGAGAATTGTGAGTCTTTAATCGGAGAAAATTTTTCGTCAACGCGTATGCAATGAAGCTGAGATACTGATCCATTCTTTCCAGTAAATTTATCTGTCATCACAGAAAATTCTCTTTCTGCTCCCTCCTCTTGGCTAGATGAGGTGCGCATCTTTAAGGGCCAATTAGGCCAAGTTAGAAATTTATTTTCTTTCTCTGGAGGCTTAGGCATTATTTCCAATTGGGTTACCGAAAGAGCTCCTTGGCGAATTGATGTTCCAATACAGTCTGAGCCTGTATCGCCACCACCTATAACCACGACATGCTTGCCATTTGCTAAAACAGGTAACGAATTTGCTACTGTAGTTTCCCCAGATACTCTTCTATTTTGTTGAGGCAAGAATTCCATTGCAAAGTGAACCCCATCTAAATGTCTCCCACTTATTTCAAGGTCTCTTGGCTTTTCTGCGCCTCCCGCTAAAATCACAGCATCACTTTTCTCAATTATTTTATCAATTGCAATATCTATCCCAACATTAACGCCTGTGTGAAAAATAACACCTTCCTTGCTCATCTGCTCTACCCGTCTATCTATATGAAATTTTTCCATTTTAAAGTCAGGGATTCCATATCTTAACAACCCCCCCGCCTTTTCATTCTTCTCATAAAGATTCACATTATGGCCAGCTCTAGCTAATTGTTGCGAAGCAGCCATACCAGCGGGCCCAGATCCAATAACAGAAATTATCTTTCCAGTTTTATTCTGATTAATTTCAGGCTGGATCCAGTTATTCTTCCACGCCCGATCTACAATTGAGCATTCAATTGATTTAATGGTTACAGGTTCATCTATAATATTGAGGGTACATGACGCTTCACACGGTGCAGGACAAATTCTGCCAGTGAACTCAGGAAAATTATTTGTAGAATGCAAATCCCTTGAAGCCTGCTCCCAATCTCCCTTATAAACTAAATCATTCCAATCAGGAATTTGGTTGTTAACAGGGCAACCCTTCAGGCCTTTCACATCATGGCAAAATGGTATCCCACATTCCATACATCGACTTGCTTGATCTTTGAGCACCTGCTCTGGAAGAGGTATTACAAATTCCTTAAAATTTCTAATGCGATCTGCTGCAGGCCTATATTTTCTGTCCTGCCGATCAACTTCTAGAAAACCTGTTACTTTCCCCATTATTCAGACAATTCCCTGTTTAATTTATATTCTACTCTGCTGCTACACCAGATGCTTTTTGCTGAGCCTCGATCTCCTCTAGTGCCCTTCTATATTCCGTTGGCATAACTTTCAAGAATTTAGGCCGAAAAACTTCCCAGTCATTTAGAATTTCTGCTGCTCTTTTTGACCCTGTAAAAGTTTTATGATTTTCAATTAATAGGCGAAGCCTCTCATCGTCAAACCGCGTCATGTCTTTAGTTATATCTACTCTTCCATGATGCTCTATGTCTCCTCCGATGTGATGTTCTGATTCCATCAAGTCATCCTCTGCCGGAATCGGCTCTAGATCAACCATTGCCATATTGCAACGCCTTGAGAAGGTTCCGTCATCATCAAGAACATAAGCAATACCTCCAGACATACCAGCGGCAAAATTTCGACCTGTCTTGCCTAAGACTACAACTATCCCTCCGGTCATATATTCACACCCGTGATCACCCACTCCCTCCACCACCGCAGTAGCTCCTGAGTTTCTCACAGCAAATCTTTCACCAGCAACACCTCTAAAATAGCACTCACCATCTACAGCTCCATATAGAACGGTGTTGCCCACTATAATAGACTCTTCTGCCACAATGTTTTTTGCCTCCTTGGGAGGGTATATAATAAGCTTGCCGCCAGAAAGTCCCTTACCAACATAGTCATTCGCTTCACCTTCAACTTCGAATGTAACCCCTCTTGCTACCCATGCACCAAATGCCTGTCCCGTAGTTCCAAAAAATTTAATCCTTATTGTATCTTCAGGAAGACCTTCATGTCCGTATCGCATCGCCAATTGACCAGACAACATTGCCCCTGTGGATCGGTTGTTACTTTTTATCTGCATGTTCAACTCAACCGGTGTTTGATTTTCAATAGCTGCTCTTGTTTTCTCTATTAATTGCAAATCTAAAATATTATCTATTGGGTGTTTCTGTTTTTCATTGTTATAAGAAACAATATTCTTTCCAGAATTTGGGTTATGAAATAGCTTACTAAAATCTAATCCATTAGCTTTCCAGTGATTTATGGCTTCAGACTTATCCAAAATTTCTAACTTTCCAATCATTTCATCAAATTTTGAAAAACCCAATTCTGCCATAATTTCGCGAACTTCCTCTGCAACAAAAAAGAAATAATTTATCACATGCTCAGGTTGACCACTAAATCGTTTTCTCAATACAGGATCCTGGGTGGCTACTCCTACAGGGCAAGTATTTAAGTGACACTTTCTCATCATAATACAACCAGATGCAACTAAAGGAGCAGTAGAAAAGCCAAACTCGTCTGCCCCAAGAAGAGCTCCAATGACCACATCTCGACCAGTTCTTAAACCTCCATCAACCTGAACTGCAATTCGATTTCTCAAGTTGTTCTTAAGTAAGGTTTGATGCGTTTCTGCCAATCCTATTTCCCAAGGTGATCCAGCGTGTTTTACAGATGTTAAAGGACTAGCCCCTGTACCGCCTTCCATACCCGAGATTGTTACATGGTCTGCTTTAGCTTTAGATACACCTGCTGCTACTGTACCAACACCTACCTCAGATACGAGTTTAACGGAAATATCAGCTCTAGGGTTCACGTTCTTAAGGTCAAAAATTAATTGAGCTAAATCCTCAATTGAGTAAATATCATGATGCGGAGGAGGTGAAATCAATCCGACGCCAGGAGTTGAATGACGTACCTTTGCTATAACTGCATCTACCTTATGTCCTGGGAGTTGCCCACCTTCTCCAGGTTTTGCACCTTGGGCCATTTTGATTTGAATCATATCAGAATTAACCAAATATTCCGTTGTTACACCAAAGCGACCCGATGCTACTTGCTTTATAGCGGAGCGACGGCTATCACCGTTTTTTAAAGGATGGAACCTTTCAATTTCCTCCCCGCCCTCTCCAGTATTTGATTTACCTCCAATACGGTTCATAGCTATAGCTAAGTTTTCATGGGCTTCCGCTGAAATAGAACCGTACGACATAGCACCAGTAGCAAATCGCTTTACAATTTCTGATGCCGATTCCACTTCTTCTAAATTAATTGGTTTTTTGCCAAATTTTTCAGGCGGCTTTAATTTAAACAGACCCCTAATAGTTAATAATCGTTCAGATTGATCGTTAATCAATTTTGAAAAATACCTATATTGATCTTTGCTATTTCCTCTGACCGCATGTTGCAAGCTTGTTATTTCATCCGAAGTCCAAGCATGTGTCTCACCTCTCCTTCTCACTGCATATTCACCTCCAACATCGAGAGCGTGCCTTAGTACGGCTATATCTGAGTAAGCATCCTGATGCCTCCTGAATGTCTCTAAAGAAACCTCATTCAACCCCACTCCTTCAATCTGAGTAGCTGTTCCAGAAAAATATTTTTCAATAAATCTAGTTGACAACCCCACTGCGTCGAATATTTGAGCTCCACAGTAAGATTGATATGTTGAAATACCCATCTTTGACATTACTTTTAAAAGACCTTTATCAATTGATTTTATATATCTCTTTACTACTTGTTTATGATCTACCTCTTTTGGAAACATCCCCCTTTCATGCATGTCCGAGAGAGATTCGAATGCCAGATATGGGTTTATAGCTTCTGCTCCATAGCCAGCGAGAACGGCAAAATGATGAACTTCCCGAGGTTCTGCCGATTCAACCACCAATCCAACTGATGTTCTCAAACCCTTTCTAATTAAATGATGATGTACAGCAGCCGTAGAGAGCAAAGCAGGCAAAGCTATTCTGTTAGGACCAAACTGTCTGTCAGAAAGTATAATAATGTTATCACCATTTTGGACTGACTTCTCAGCCTTGCCGCAAAGATCATCAATGCAAAGCTCCATACCTTCTGGACCTTTACTGACATTATAAGTTGTATCTAGAACTCTTGACGAAAAATGACTGTCACTAATTTCGCTTATATCACGAATTTTTTGGAGGTCTGAATTTCTAAGAATAGGTTGTCTAACCTCCAACCTTTTTTGGGATACATTATAGGTCTTTTCAAACAAATTCGGCCTAGGGCCTATAAAAGAGACCAAGCTCATTACAGATTCCTCACGAATTGGATCGATAGGAGGATTCGTGACTTGCGCGAAATTTTGCTTAAAGTAAGTATATAATAGCTTAGATCTATTAGACATAGCGGAAATAGGAGTATCTGTCCCCATAGAGCCTATAGCTTCCTGACCAGTAGTTGCCATTGGAGTCATAAGCATTTTAACATCTTCCTGTGTATAGCCAAAAGCTTTTTGGCCGTTGCGCAGATCTGATCCAGTGAAATTTCTAGATGACGATCTTTCTCCCTTTATGTCTTCTAATATAATTTGTGTATCTGCCAACCATTCCCTGTAAGGCTTCTCCTTGCTTAGTAGGTTTTTAATCTCTTCATCAGAAACAATCTCACCTTTTTCAAGATCGATTAAAAGCATTTTACCTGGCTGAAGTCTCCATTTGGCAACTACCTTACCTTCATCAACAGGAAGCGTTCCAGCTTCAGAAGCCAAAACTACTGTATCATCATCCGTCACACAATACCTTGCAGGTCTCAATCCATTTCTGTCTAATGTCGCCCCTATTTGTCTACCGTCAGTAAATGCAATAGCTGCTGGACCATCCCAAGGTTCCATTAGTGCGGCATGATATTCATAAAAAGCTTTTCTTTTTTCATCCATTAAGGCATTTCCTGACCAGGCCTCTGGAATTAACATCATCATCGCATGTGGTAGGGAATAGCCCCCCTGAAACAATAATTCCAGGGCATTATCAAACGAAGCCGTGTCTGATTGCCCCTCGTAAGTTACCGGCCAAATTTTCTCAATATCCGTACCAAATAGAGGTGAAGACAAGGTAGCCTGACGGGCGGCCATCCAATTTACGTTGCCACGACACGTATTGATTTCACCGTTATGAGCTATCATTCGATACGGATGAGCGAGCCTCCAAGAAGGAAATGTATTCGTGGAAAACCTCTGGTGTACCAAAGCCAAAGCCGAAGTGAATCTCTTATCTTTAAGATCATTAAAATACTTTCCCAACTGATCGGCTAAAAACATACCTTTATAAACAATAGTCCTACATGAAAGTGAGACAGGGTAAAAATCATTCATTGATCCCAAAATTGAATAAATAGAATTGGAAATTACTCTACGCAACAAATATAATTTTCTTTCAAACTGATCCTCAGTTAAGCCTTCAGGTTTAGAGAAAAAGCCTTGGTAATGAGATGGTTCACTTTCTAAAATTTCAGGATCCTGTGACAATGATGAATTGTCTACCGGTACATCACGCCAGCCTAAAACTTTCATGTCAAATTCAGAGGCCAGGTCTTTAATCTTTAATTTTATACTCTCATGTTGACCAATCTCTCTGGGGAAAAAGAAAAATCCAACCCCGTACTCCCCTTCTTCTGGAATTTCAATTTTATCTTTCTTGCAAATAATAGAAAAAAAATCGTGTGGAATCTGAGTAAGCATTCCTGCACCATCGCCAACAAGAGGGTCAGCTCCAGTTGCTCCCCTATGCTCCAAGTTTTCTAAAATATAAAGACCATCGCTGATAATTTTATGGGATTTTTTTCCCTTAATGTTTGCGATGAAACCCAATCCACAAGCATCATGCTCATTTCTAGGATCGTATAGACCTTCCTTTTTTGATCTACCCTTCAAATTATCCGAAAAACAACCGAATTCAGATACAATTAACCTGTTATTTTCTTCTACCAAAACTGCTTTCCTAAAACACTTTGTTTCTCTCTTGTAACTGCTCACATTCAGTTACAGTTACCTTATCTCCTAATAGGTAACTATTTTAATTTTGCAAATTTACATGCAAAACCATTCATTAGAGAGGTTTGTCTATATTACTAATTGTCAAAAATCAAGGTTTTGCACTTTTCTATCAATAAATATAAAATGAGAATACTAAGTTAATTGCACAAAAAATAGTACGCCATTTTGATATGAGAATTCGATCTGATACATGGGAAATGTTTTAGATCTACTGTTAATCCTACAAATTAACCCAAACCGTTTTTAGGTTTGTGTATTTCTCCAATGAATGAAGAGATTTGTCAGATCCATTGCCAGATTCCTTCATTCCAGGTAACGGGACTGTCATATCTGTTCCAGCGTATGTATTTACAGTGATCATACCTGACTTTATTCCATTTGCCATCTTATGTGCTCTTGATAAGTTGGATGTCCAAACTCCGGCCGCTAAGCCGTATGAAGTATCATTGGCAATTGATATAGCCTCTTCGTCTTTAGAAAACGGAATCACTGACAAAACTGGCCCAAAAATCTCTTCATGAAATATTTCATCTTTAGAGCTAATATTCTCAACAATTGTGGGTGACATATAAAAACCGCCAGATTCCTCTATTAAACGATCACCCCCCCAAACTATATTTTTTTCTCTGTTTTTTAACGAATCTAAAAACCTCAAATTTTTCAAAAGTTGTGCTTCAGAATGCACGGCTCCTATGTCATTGGAAAGATCAAGAGGATCACCAACCCTTAATTTTGATGTATAGTTACAAACGGTATCAAGAAAGTTTTGGTAAATTGAATGTTCGATCAATAACCTTGATCCAGCTACACAGACCTGACCGCTATTTCTAAAAATCGCATTTACTGCAGATTTAGCAGCCAATTCTAAATCTGGAGCATCGCTAAAAACAATATTGGGAGACTTACCTCCTAATTCTAAATAAACTCGCTTTAGATTGGATTGGGCAGAATACTCCATTAATTTTCTTCCGGTAGGTCCTGCACCTGTAAAGGTCAAGACATCCACATCTTTAGATAAAGCAATGGCTTGTCCTGCTTCAGAGCCATACCCAGTAACTACCTGTAAAACTCCTGGCGGCAATCCAGCTTCCAAACCCAATTCTGCCAGCCTAAGTAAACTTAAAGAAGCACTTTCTGCAGGTTTTAAAATAACACTATTTCCAGCGGCCAAAGCAGGCCCAATTTTCCAAGCACCTATCATTAAAGGAAAATTCCATGGAACAATAGCCCCAACCACTCCAATTGGCTCCTTTTTAATTAAGCCAAGAATTCCTTCAGCTGTAGGGGCAATTTCGCCATAAACTTTGTCAATGGCCTCACCATAATACCTTAATGTTGCAGCCGCTGAAAATGGTTCTGCTTTCAAAGCCATATTTATTTCTGTTCCATTTTCTCTTACGCCCAGAACTGCCAAACTTAAAGCCTCTTTTTCTACAAGCTCTGCCCACTTTATTAATACCTTTTTTCTGTCAACTGGTGGTTGATTGGACCAACGTCCATCATCAAATGCTAATTTTGCGGCGTTAACTGCCACGTCCACATCTTCTCTTCTTGACCTCGGAATCATTGTTATAAGATTTCCATCAATTGGAGAAAACACGTCTATTGTCTCACCTGATAAACTTGTAGAGATTTTACCGTTAATTAAATTTCCTCTTGGGGTAATTTTAATATTTCGTAACTCGTCAATAATATTTTGGTCCATTTTGCCCTCCTAATCGAAATTCGCTTCTAGTTTTTTCAAACATTGTCTTAAAACAAGAACCTCACTTTCAGTAAGATTTTTTACTATCCTCTTCTCAAATCCTTCTGCTTCTTTTTTCAAATCATTATATACAGCTATGCCCTTTTCAGTAAGCGATAGAAATTCTACCCTTCTATCTTCTTCCGATGTCGTTCTTTTGAGATATTTCTTTTTTTCTAAACGAAATACTGCCCGACTTATTTTTGTTTTATGCGTTTTTGCATTAATACCTATATCTCTCGCTGTCATTTGACCAAAATTACCAAGGTGAAATAACACACGCCACTCGGTTCTTAAAATTCCATATTTTCCTTTATAAAAGGCCTGAAAATTGGCACTTACTGTCTCAGCAGCCTGAGTTAATATATAAGGAAGAAAATCTTCTATTAAAAAAAAATTGTTTTTTTGCATAGTAAAGCATTACATGTTGTTAGTTACAAAAACAACTGTTATATTAGTAACTATTACCTTTTAAGGAGGCATCAATGAATCGTTCTATTCCAAAAAATCAAATTAAACACAAAACTCCCTTGGATAGTAATGAAATTTCCTACATGTCCGGCTTTGGGAATGACTTTGAAACAGAAGCGCTGCCAGGAGCACTGCCCCAGGGTAGAAACAGCCCACAAAAATGTAGTTATGGGCTTTACGGAGAACAGTTGTCTGGAACAGCATTTACTGCGCCAGGCCACCAGAATGAAAGAACTTGGTGCTACCGTATTCGACCTTCAGTCAAACATTCTCATCGTTATAAAAAAATTGATGTTCCTTTTTGGAAATCTGCCCCAAATGTCATTCAAGATATTATCAGTCTTGGCCAATATAGATGGGACCCCCTTCCTCATGATAACAAGCCTAAGAATTGGATAACAGGCATAAGAACTATGACGACTGCCGGAGATGTAAACACTCAGGTAGGAATGGCAAGTCACGTTTACCTAGTAACAGATTCAATGGTTGACGAATATTTTTATTCTGCAGATTCAGAACTCCTGATTGTGCCGCAGGAAGGTGAAATTAGATTTGCTACTGAACTTGGGGTAATTCATGCTTCTCCTAAAGATATAATAATAATTCCGAGAGGGCTCCTTTATAAAGTGGAGGTAATTAGTGGGCCTTGCCGCGGATTTATTTGTGAAAATTATGGCCAAAAATTTGGCCTTCCTAATAGAGGCCCAATAGGTGCCAACTGTATGGCAAATCGAAGAGACTTTAAAACACCTATTGCTCATTTTGAAGACAAAGAAACACCGTCAAAGGTAACGATTAAATGGTGCGGTCAATTCCATAGTACTGAAATAGGCCATAGTCCACTCGATGTTGTTGCATGGCATGGAAATTATGCACCTTGTAAATATAACCTCTCAGACTATTGCCCTGTTGGAGCAGTTCTTTTTGACCACCCTGACCCCTCTATTTATACCGTCCTCACAGCACCTTCCGGTATTGAAGGAACTGCAAATATAGATTTTGTTCTCTTCAGGGAAAGGTGGTCGGTAGCCGAAAATACCTTTCGACCACCCTGGTACCATAAAAATATCATGTCGGAATTAATGGGAAATATTTATGGACAATATGATGCTAAACCAGAGGGTTTCATTCCTGGGGGCGTTAGTCTTCACAATATGATGCTACCTCATGGACCAGATAAAGAAGCGTTTGAGAAAGCTTCTAATTCAGAACTAGTTCCTGCAAAGATGGAAAACACCATGTCATTTATGTTTGAAACTAGGTTCCCACAACATCTTACACAATACTCTGCTAAGGAAGCACCGATACAAGAAAATTATATTGACTGCTGGTCAGATATAGAAAAAAACTTTTCATATTAAATGAATAGAAGTAAATCAGTAATAAAATTGGGAGAAATATTTTGTCTTTAATTTTAAGTTGGGTTGAAACGGCTAACGTTCCGAATAATTCTTTTCCACTGAACAATCTTCCTTATGGAGTTTTTTCCACAAAAAAAGACGGCCCTAGATGTGGAGTTAGGATCGGAGATATGATTTTAGATCTAAAGGCCATGGAAAGCGAGGGACATATAAATTTTGATGGTGTATTTGCAAGCCCTTACTGGAATGATTTTATCACCTTAGGAGAAGAAAAATGGACTGAATTGCGGCAAAAGCTCATCGAATACCTCCACAAGGATTTCAGCAAAAAAGAAGAAATACTCAAGTTGATACATAAAGCAACTGATGCAACTATGCATCTGCCTATTAAAGTAGCAGAGTATACTGATTTTTATTCTGGCCGAAATCATGCACAAAACGTTGGCACAATGTTTAGAGGTCCAGAAAATGCTCTCCCTCCAAACTGGCTCCATATGCCAATTGGATATAATGGAAGGGCATCATCTGTTGTAGTATCTGGGACGGATATACGTCGACCACAGGGTCAACTAAAGGGACCTGATTTTGATATACCAAAATTCTTACCAAGTCGGCGATTCGATTTTGAATTAGAAATGGGAGCAATTGTTGGCAAGGGAAGTAATGGACCCGTTTCAGTTGACCAAGCTGATGACATGATTTTTGGATATGTTATTTTAAATGATTGGTCAGCCAGAGACATTCAAGCTTGGGAATACGTTCCATTGGGTCCATTTCAAGCTAAAGCCACAGCCACTAGCATTAGTCCTTGGATTGTAACAAAAGATGCACTAGAACCTTTTAGATGCTCAACCCCTAAGCGAGAATATGAGCTTTTACCATACCTAAAAGATACAAAACCGATGTTATATGACATTGAACTGTCAACTTACATACAAACACAAAAATCAAGTGAACTAGTTCTATCAACCACAAATTTTAGTGAAATGTATTATTCATCAGCCCAGCAAATAGCTCACCATACCTCTAGCGGATGTCCAATGAATGTTTGCGATCTAATAGGCTCAGGAACTATTTCCGGTGAAGAGAAAAGTCAGCGTGGAAGTATGCTTGAATTAAGTTGGGGTGGAAAAGAGCCCATAAAGCTTGAGAATAATGAAACTCGAACATTTCTTGAGGATGGGGATATATTAACTTTACGAGGACAATGTAATGGCTCCAATTATTCTATTGGTTTTGGAACATGTTCTGGAAGAATTTTGCCAGCAGAAAAATAAATTAAGTAAGGAATAGAATATGGTTAAGAAATTTGCATCACAGAATGATATGGATGAAAAGAAAATTAGCTTTACTGAAATTGGTGAAGGTCTTTATGCTTTTACAGCTGAAGGAGATCCGAATTCTGGTGTAATTATTGGCGATGAAAGCGTAATGGTAATAGAGGCGCAAGCAACTCCATTACTAGCTGAGAAAGTTGTTGCGGAGATCAGAAAAGTTACTGACAAGCCGATAAACCATATAGTATTAACACACTATCATGCAGTTAGAGTTTTAGGCGCTTCAACATATGGCGCAAATGAAATAATAATGTCTGACACCGCTAGATCAATGGTTGTCGAACGTGGGCAAGAGGATTGGGATAGCGAATTTCAACGCTTTCCTCGATTATTTGAAGGTCACGAAAAAATTCCTGGCCTGACATGGCCTACAACAACTTTTAGTGACTCAATGACCATTTATTTGGGAAATAGAAGAGTTGATATAAAACACCTTGGAAGGGCACATACTGCTGGAGACATAGTGATACATGTCCCAGACCAAAACGTTATGTTTACTGGTGATATTGTTGAATATAAATCAGCCTGCTACTGCGGTGATGGTCATTTTTCTGATTGGGGCAACACGTTAAACAAAATAAAGTCCTACCATTTAAATGCCATTGCTCCTGGTCGAGGAGATGCCTTAATAGGTACTGAATTGGTTAATGAAGCAATTGAATGTACTAGAGATTTTGTAGAAAGCACCTATCGTCCTGTTGTAAATATTGCTTCAAAAAATGGAACTCTTAAGGAGGCTTGGGATCTAGTAAGATCTGAATGTGATCATAAATTTTCAGACTACGCTATATATGAACACTGCTTACCCTTTAATGTTTCTAGAGCTTTTGATGAAGCTAGGGGAATTGACCATCCAAGAATTTGGACTGCCCAAAGGGATTTAGAAATGTGGGATGAACTTCAGGGATAAATTTTAGAATTTCTGACAGAGGAAATAAATAAGGCTAAACAGTTGTATCAGATCTTTAATACCCCATTATATAAATACCAAAAATCAACAGACCAGGATTCTAAAAATTTAAGACATTACAGAGTCCTAATAATTGGAGCGGGACCTGTTGGACTAAGTGCTGCAATTGACCTTGCTATTCAAGGAGTGGAAGTCTTAGTACTTGACGAAAGTGACAAAGTTAGCAACGGAAGCAGAGCAATCTGTGTATCAAAAAGGGCTTTAGAAATCTCTGAGCGGCTAGGGGTTGGTAAAAAAATGCTTGATAAAGGTGTAATTTGGAACCTAGGAAAAGTTTTTTTTGACAATAAAAAAGTTTATGAATTTAACCTACTTCCGGAAGACGGGCATCAATATCCTGCATTTATTAACCTGCAACAATATTACGTAGAGGAATACTTGGTTTCACGGATTAGGGAGCTTCAAGAAAAAGGTTACTCCATTGAAATTAGGGGAGGCAATAAAGTTGAGGAAGTAATAAATGAGCCTGAAAAAGTAACCCTCAATATTAATACCATGGACGGAAATTATTCATTATCTTGCGACTGGCTAATCGCATGCGATGGACCTAAAAGTACTGTTAGATCCTCATTGGGATTAGACTTTGACGGGCAAATTTTTGAAGATAATTTTTTGATCGCAGATGTAACAATGGACGCGGAATTCCCAACTGAAAGGCGGTTCTGGTTTGATCCTCCTTTCAATAAAGGGCAATCAGCATTACTTCACAAACAACCAGATGGGGTTTGGAGAATAGATTTACAACTAGGTTGGGACATAGATAAAGAAACAGAAAAAAGAGAAGAAAACGTTATACCAAGATTGAAGGCCATGCTAGGTGAAGATGTAAATTTTAAGCTTGAATGGGTCAGTATTTATACTTTTCAATGCATGAAAATGGAAAAGTTTAAACATGGTAGAATTTTATTTGCTGGAGATAGTGCACACCAAGTTTCACCTTTTGGAGCGAGAGGGGCTAATTCAGGAGTACAAGATGTTGACAACCTTTGTTGGAAATTGAAACTTGTACTGGAGGAGAAGGCACCATTAAGCTTACTGGATAGCTATAACTTCGAGCGCGTTTTTGCAGCCGAAGAAAATATTACTAATTCCTCACGATCTACGGACTTCATAACACCCAAATCAAAAATCAGTATGGCGTTTCGAAATGCGGTACTTGAGCTCTCTGAAAGATATGATTTTGCTAGACCATTAGTCAATTCAGGAAGGTTATCAACACCCTCAACTTATGATAATTCAAGCCTAAACAGCTTGGATGGAATGAAAAACCCCACAAGGTCAAGGGTGGGTGCTCCATGTCCAGACCTGCCTTTTCATGATGACTACCTATTGAATAAAACTGGAAACCAATTTTGTGTGTTGACTTTTAATTGTAAAATTACTGAAACTTTAGAAGATTTATTCTTACCTGTAAAAACCATCGAAATCACAGAAGGGGATGAAAATAAAGATTTGATGCGTGATAGATTCTTAGGCCAATATAAAGAAGCCGTTTACCTTTTACGCCCTGATCAGCATATAGCTGGAAGATGGCCAAGTTACGATAAGGAAATTTTGTTAGAAGCACTAAAAAAAGCTACGGGTAACTAATGGGACAAATTAATTTAAAACCAAATATAAAAAATAATGATGAATTTTATTCTAAACTCATAGCTGCCCACGAAGGCCTAAGTGAGGAAGAAAGTATTGAATTTAATTCGAGACTAATTCTAATTCTATCCAATCAAGTTGGTGACCCTGAAATATTGGCAGAGGCTTTGGAAATAGCAAAAAGGAGATAGAAATTGTCTAAAATTACGTTGTATGACTACTGGAGATCCTCCGCTAGTTATAGAGTAAGAATCGCATTAAATCTCGCTGGCTTACCTTTTGAAACAGTATCAGTCGATATTTTTAAGGGCGATCATAGATTAGAGAACCACTTAAAACGGAATCCCCAAAGTTTTGTCCCAGTAATTAATATTGATAACAAATCATTTACACAGTCTTTGTCTATTATTGAATACTTAAATGACACCAGAGGATTAGACTTGTTACCCAAAGACCATGCTAAGAGGGCAAGGGTGACCGCATTAGCTTATGCTATAGCTATTGACATACACCCCATATGTAACCTCTCAGTGTCATCTTTTGCAGAAGAAATTTCTGGAGAGAAAAATTACAAAAAAAAGTGGATGAAAAAATTTATCGGCCCTGGACTTGAAGCATTTGAAAAGCTATTAGAGGATTTTCCAAAGGGAAGTTACAGCGTAGGTGACACACCATCACTTCCTGACATATGTCTTATTCCACAAATTTACAACGCTATGAGATGGGAAGTAGATATAGCTCATTTATCACGAATTAATTCGATCATACAGTCTTGCAATAAACACCCAGCTTTCATTAATGCTCATCCGGATTTTTTTAAACCAAGCTAAAGTGATAAATAAGGTCAGCTTTTTGTCCGCATTAAATCCACGCCTTTCCTAACTGCAGGCCGCTCCTTCACACGTTGCCGCCAATTGGCAACATTAGGATAGGCATCAAGTGACCTCCCCATAGCTTTTGCTATCAAAACCCATGGCCAGGAAATTATGTCTGCTATAGAGTATTCATTTACAATGTACTCCTGGCCATCCAGTTGTCGCTCAAGGACTTCAAAGCAACGATCATATTCTTCAGCGTATCTATTAGCAGCATAACCATCTTTTTCAGATTCTGGAGCATAATTCCAAAAATGACTATGCTGCCCTCCCATGGGGCCCAAATTGCCAACTTGCCAGAAAAGCCACTCCATTACTTTCTTCTTACCTAACTTCGAATTTGGGATAAACTTTCCAGTTTTTTCAGCAAGATATAAAAGAATAGCCCCAGATTCAAAAACGGTCACCGGGGCACTTTTCTCACTGTAATCAACAATAGCTGGCATACGATTATTAGGACTAATTCGCAGAAAATCTGATTGAAATTGATCTCCCTTCTTCAAATCCATTAAGATGGTATTATAAGGCAACTCACACTCTTCAAGCATTATGCTAATTTTCCAACCATTAGGTGTCGGTGAGAAATAGAAGTCTATTGGTTTAGACATTTTCTTCACTTGAGATTTTTGGCGCAGCTAATACTTTCTTTTGAATTAAACTATTTATTTCTTCTTCTGAAAGTCCAAATTGCAGCAGAATTTTATCTGTGTCGCCACCCAGGGGAGGAGCATCTCTCATAAATGAAACAGGAAATTGAGAAAATCTAGGTGCTGGAACACACTGCCTTATTCTTCCAGCCTCAGAATGGTTTATTTCTATGATAGATTTGTTATTGACTACTTGAGGGTGGCGAATGGCTTCTTTCCTTGTCAAAACTGGAGCACAAGGCACATCATATTTCGTAAGAATTTCTAACCACTCAACTGATTTTTTTTCTTTCAGCGTCTCCTGCGTTAACCTTAAGCGATCATCTATGTTTCTATGTCTCAACTCTGCAGTAAAAAATCTTTCATCGTTTATCAATTCCTTTTTTCCAAATGCATTACATAAAGCTTCCCACTCTTTGTCCGACTGAACAGCAACACTAATGAATCCGTCTGCAGTTTCATAAATTAAGTCGATAAAACTTTGTGCAGTTTCTTTTTCATATTCATCCCCAACAAATGTATGTCCCCCCATATCTGAGCCCCATAAAAATGCTAAGACAGTGTCTAACATGGAAACTCTAATATGATCTCCCTTACCTGATTTGAGCTTTTGAAAAAGAGAAGCACATATTGCTTGTGCCGTCGCATAACCCGTTAATTTATCAGGTAGGATTGTTCTAACAAGTCGTGGCCTTTCCTCATCTGAACCAGCTTGAACTGTCGTAAGACCTGAAAGCGCTTGAACAAGTGGGTCATAAACGGGTTTTTGAGCATAGGGTCCAGAAAAACCAAAGCCACATATAGAAACATAAATTAGTGAGGGGTTAATGGCTCTTAAAACTTTTTCCCCCAAACCCATGCGGTCAGCTACCTCAGGCCTGAAATTTTGTATAAAAACATCACTGTCTTTTACCATTTTTTTTAAAAGATCTACTCCATCTTTGTCTTTCAAGTTAATTGCAACTGAATATTTGTTTCTATTATTATTTAAAAAAGCAGCAGAGAACCCGTTTCTATTTGTAGATACTATCCTAGTGTAATCTCCAAACTTAGGATTTTCTATTTTTATGACCTGGGCTCCTTGATCAGCCAAAATCATAGTAGCAGTTGGGCCAGAAATCATGGCCGTCAAATCTAATACTTTCACACCTTCTAAGGGGCCACTCAAGGGAACCTCCACTTTTCTTTTAAGTTAATTTAATCTGTGTATCCTAGATTAATTTTTCTTACTCTGCTGCTTCCAAATAATCTGACATAGGAGGGCAGGTACAGATCAAATTTCTATCCCCAAAGGCATTATCTACCCTATTCACCGGTGGCCAGTACTTATCGACTCTAAATGCTCCTGGTGGAAAACAAGCTTGCTCTCTTGTGTATGGTCGATTCCAGTCTCCAACTAAATCTTCAACTGTATGTGGAGCATTTTTTAGAGGATTGTTTTCCTTGTCAATTTTTCCATCTTTTATATCTTCAGCCTCTGCATGGATCGCAATCATTGCATCACAAAACCTATCCAATTCAGCTTTTGTTTCACTTTCTGTAGGTTCAATCATTAAAGTGCCTGCAACAGGAAAGCTCATGGTAGGGGCATGAAATCCACAATCCACCAACCTTTTGGCTATGTCATCGACAGTAACACCTGTTTCATCTGTCATAGGCCTAACATCAATAATACATTCATGCGCTATTCGATCATTTGGGCCTTTATAAAGTATGGGATAAACAGCACTTAATCTTTTTGCAATATAGTTTGCATTAAGAATAGCCACTCGAGTTGCTTGTGTTAAACCACTACCACCCATCATTAAACAATAACTCCATGATATCGCAAGGATAGAACCTGAACCATATGGTGCACCTGAAACAGCCCCTGGCCTATTATCAGACATTGGGTGACCAGGTAAGAATTCTTCCAAATGTTTTTTTACACCAATGGGGCCCATTCCAGGCCCACCACCGCCATGAGGTATTGCAAAAGTCTTATGCAAATTTAAGTGGCTTACATCAGCACCTAATTCACCAGGCTTAACCAAGCCAACCATCGCATTTAGGTTTGCACCATCCAAATAAACTTGGCCACCAAAATCGTGAGTTATCTTGCATATTTCCTGTACGGTTTCTTCAAAAACTCCATGAGTTGACGGATAGGTTATCATGCAAGCTGCTAGATGCTGAGCATTCTCTTTTGCCTTGGTTCTAAAATCATCTAGATCTACATCCCCATTATCAGATGTCTTTACAGGAATAACTTTTAGCCCAGCCATTTGAGCAGATGCCGGATTTGTTCCATGAGCAGAAACTGGAATGAGACAAATATCCCTGCTCTCCTCTCCTCTGGACTTATGATATGCATTTATTGTTAGCAAACCCGCATATTCACCTTGGGCGCCAGAATTTGATTGCATCGATATGGCATCATAGCCTGTTACATCACATAACTTTTTCGATAAATCAGTTATCATCTCCTTATACCCCAAGGCTTGATCTTCAGGAACAAAAGGATGAACCTGTGAAAATTCTGGCCAAGTAAGTGGAAGCATTTCAGCTGAGGCATTCAATTTCATTGTACAAGAACCCAAAGGTATCATTGATCTATCTAATGCAAGATCTCTGTCAACAAGCCTTCTCATATATCTGGTCATTTCACTTTCAGCTCTATTCATGTGAAAAACAGGATGAGTTAAAAAATCAGATTCTCTTAATAAGTTATCTGGTATTCGGTATTCCGCTGTCAAATCCTCATCCTTAAGCGATATTCCAAAAGCTCGCCAAATTGCCTCAATAGTAGCTGTTCTAGTTCTTTCATCTAAGGAGATTCCAATTCTAGATTCCCCAACTCTCCTCAGATTTATATTTTCATTTACTGCTGATTTAATTATCACATTTTGCATTGAACCAACATCAACAGTGATGGTATCAAAAAAGTGTTCCTGCTCTATTTTTAGACCGACCGTTTCAAGTCCTTTCGCCAACCTAACGGTCTTTCTATGAATTCTTTGTGCAATTGCTTTCAAACCTTCTGGTCCATGCATTACAGCATAAAACGAAGCCATAACTGCAAGAAGAGCTTGAGCTGTGCAAACATTGCTTGTTGCCTTTTCTCGCCTAATATGTTGCTCTCTAGTTTGTAAGGCCAATCGGTAAGCTCTATTACCTCTACTATCAATCGATACTCCAACTATTCTACCAGGCATTGATCTTTTATGCTGCTCTTTCGTTGCCATGTATGCTGCATGTGGACCTCCAAATCCCTGTGGAACCCCGAACCTCTGTGTTGATCCCACAGCTATGTCTGCGCCCATAGCTCCAGGTTCCTTTAATAGAGTAAGAGCAAGAGGGTCAGCCACAACGGTCGCAATAGCCTGAAAAGAGTGAAGTTTCTTAATATGCTCTGTAAAATCTCTAAGAAATCCAAAAGTTCCTGGATACTGAAATATCGCTCCAAAAACCTCTGAATACTCTAGCTCCTTTTCTGGATCCCCAATTATTATCTCAAAGCCTAGTGGCTCAGCTCTTGTCTTAATAACTTCTATATTTTGGGGGTGACACTTATGGTCAACAAAAAAGACATTGGATTTACTTTTTGATATTCGATGTGCCATAGACATGGCCTCAGCACACGCGGTTGATTCATCAAGAAGTGAAGCATTTGCAATCTCAAGGCCAGTTAAGTCACTGATCATCGTTTGAAAATTTAAAAGCGCCTCTAATCTTCCTTGAGATATTTCCGGTTGATAGGGAGTGTAGGATGTATACCAAGCAGGGTTCTCTAATATATTTCTTTGTATGGCAGGGGGTGTAACAGTGCCATAATAACCCTGTCCAATTAAAGTAGTCATATGCCTGTTTTTGCGTGCAGTTTCACGCATTTGATAAAGCATCTCTCTTTCTGACCTTGGTTTTTCCCACTTTAATGGTGATTTTTGTCTCATTTTCTGGGGTATTGTTTGGTCAATCAACTGATCGATCCCACTCACTTCTAGCAGATCAAACATTTCTTTCATTTCAGCTGGTGACGGCCCTATATGTCTTCTATTGGCAAAGTCATAAGGCAAATATTCTGTTGGTTCAAAAGTCATTATTCCCTCTAAAGATAAGTTTTTCTATCCGATTAAGGCCTTATATTCTGCTTCATCTAGCAGATCATCATATTCATCTGGTTTATCTAGCTTCATCTTAAAGAACCAAGCCTCTCCAGTAGGATCTTCATTTACAAGTGTTGGATTGTCTACAATAGCAGAATTAACCTCCAATATCTTCCCATCTAGAGGAGCCATAATATCAGAGGCAGCCTTAACACTCTCTATTACAACAATCTCCTGATCCTTTTTTACCAATATTCCTTCTTCAGGAAGTTCGACAAAAACTAGGTCACCTAGTTCTGTAGCTGCATGCTCTGTTATTCCGACAGTTACTGTATCACCCTCTTTCAATAACCATTCATGTTCTTCAGTATATTTCATTTGTTCCTCCCATTATTATCTTTTAAACTTATTTGGCAAAAAAGGTATGTCAACTATACTTATTGGCAACAATTTCCCTCTCACTTCCGCAAAAATTCTTTTCCCAAAGTCTTCCCCACTTTTACTAAAGATGTACCCCATTGATATTGGCTTTCCCAAAGATGGTGAATAGCCTCCTGAAGTAACTTCTCCTATTAAGCTTTTCCCTTCTTGTTCCTTATATAATTTGGCTCCACCACGTACCGGAGCTTTACCTTCAGGGATTAAACCAACTCTAACTTTATCCACCCCATTTTTTATTTGATTATATATAACGGTAGCGCCAGGAAAATTTCTTCCCCTCTCACCGTCTTCCCGCCTAGATTTTTGTATTGCCCAAGTTAATCTCGCTTCAACTGGAGAAATATCCTCCTTAATATCTTGGCCATAAAGACAGAGTGACCCCTCCAAACGAAGAGAGTCTCTAGCACCTAGGCCAGCCAAATTAACATAATCACTTTTAAGTAAGTCAGTTGCAAATTCTTCAACTAATTCATCTTCTACCGAAATTTCAAAACCATCTTCTCCTGTGTAACCTGATCTTGAAATCCAAATGTCCTCGCCTTTATAGCTAAATGTTCGCACATCCAAAAAATTCATTTTAGAAATGTCTCTAAAAAATTCATTAAGAATTTTTTCAGATTTTGGGCCTTGAATAGCTATTAAGGATCTACCCTCAAGAAGGTGTGCGTCCACATTTCCACCTATTTTTTCATTTAGATGTTTCAAGTCAATGTCTTTTCTTGCAGCATTCGCAACAATAAGAAAATGATCACCCTTATTAGTAATCATCAAATCATCAATTATTCCGCCATCTTCATTGAGAAAAAATCCATATCTTTGTCGGTTCTTACCCAAATTCTTTAAATCAACTGGTATCAGCTTTTCAAGATGTTCAGCTACGCTATCATTCCGGCCCATAGAGGGCCTTACAATTATCTGACCCATGTGACTAACATCAAATAGTGCTGACGATTCTCTACAAAATAAATGTTCCTGCATTATGCCTGCACCATATTGGACAGGCATCTCATAACCTGCAAATGGCACTATCTTCCCTCCCATTTGGGAATGAAAATTATAAAGGGCTGTCTTGTTGATCTCTACCAACGCATCTTCCTCCTTTATTCCGGTTATAGAATACCGGCATCCTACCCTGCACATCGTTAGAATGGTGCGCTAGGCGATACCCCCTCTGTTCATTTGCCTGAGATCATTATCCCTTCGGCGGACCAAATCTAGCCTCTCTCCAGAGTGTACAAAAGTAACGGTCCTTTTTTCCTGAGAGTTTCCGGGGTGGTTGCTCCTTCGGAACTGAAAAAATCAGTTTCTCCCGATACTTCGCTAGACGGTATTACACTAAATTTTGCATTTCAAGGAATAAATTCCCTATTGCACAAAAATAAAATTATTATTCTTTTGTTAGTTTTATGGAAAGAAATATAACATAGGATTTGAAAAGCAATCAGAAACGAATAAAACTAATGCTCCCTAAAAATATGGAAGAAACCTTTCTACAGGATTTGTTTAGAACCGCCATTAATTCAGCAACTCCTCGGGAATTGCTAAGTAAGTTCTTGCCAGAAAAACCTATGTCTCGGACTATTATCGTTGGAGTTGGTAAAGCAGCTGCTTCCATGGCAAAAGAAGTAGAAAATGTTTGGGGGAGATGTGAAGGTATTGTAGTGACGCGCTATGGTCATGGCTTAGAATGTCGAGGGATAAAAGTCTTAGAAGCAGCTCACCCGTTTACTGATGAAAATGGCCTAAATGCAACTGATGAAATAATTACCCTTTTAAGTTCTCTTAAAGAAAATGATTTCGTTCTTTGCCTTATCTCGGGCGGAGGTTCTGCACTCTTATGCAAACCGAGAAAGGGGGTTTCCTTTATAGAAAAGCAGAAAATCTTCTCACACCTATTTATGTCCTCCGCTTCAATTAAAGAAATAAATATTGTAAGAAAACACCTCTCTGAAATTAAGGGAGGCCAATTATCAAAGATTGCTTTCCCGGCAAAAGTCTTAAGCCTAATAATTTCTGATGTCTCTGGAGATGATCCGTCTGACATAGCATCGGGAATAACTTCGGGCGAAATAACAACTGGCTTAGATGCAATTAAAATAATAAATAAGTATCGGTTAGATGTGTCAAAGGAAACTATCAGGTTATTAGAAAAAAACTCTCAAGTACTAACCCCAAATCACCGCTATCTATCCAGAACTCAGAATATAGTTATAGGAACTGCTTATAAATCGCTTAAAGCTTCTCAGGTTAAGGCAGAGTCATTCGGATTTACTGTAAAATACTTGGGAGATTCTCTTCAGGGCGAAGCAAAATCACTAGGTGTTGAATTGGCTGAATTGGCCAAGGATATTCAATACAAGATGAGACCAGATGATAAACCAATAATTTTACTTTCGGGCGGCGAATGCACGGTAAATGTCTCTGGTTCAGGTGAAGGAGGGCCAAATGCTGAGCTTGCCTTGTCGGCGGCAATTACTTTAAAAGGGCAGTCTGGTATCTCACTTCTAGCAGGCGATACTGACGGCATTGATGGCCTAGGGAATGCTGCTGGAGCAATCGTTACACCGAATACAATAAAAAAAGCAAAAAGGAAAAAACTGGATCCAAAGACATTTTTACAGAATTCCGATAGTCACTCATTTTTTAAGCTCATCGGAGATCAAGTGATTACTGGTCCAACACTGACTAATGTTAATGACTTTAGGGCCTTTATAATTAGATATCCTAAAGTTATTTAATTCCTTAGTCTAAAGATTTTAATTAATATATCAGAACTTAGGATTAGGAACTTCATAATATTTTTCTAAGTCTATTCTTTTTAATCCCTTTAAGAGAAGAATTTTACTACTTGTTGATGAAAGATTTTTTATTGCCGCTTCCAGGATATCAAACAAATAAGGGACTTCTTTTCCATATTTTACAGTTATAAAAGGTAAAGCAGGAGTTGGATTTGTCTTTTCTATTTCAACTAGTGAAGAGGAAAATTTATCAAAACGTTTAATTAACTCCCATGAGATTTCGTCAATACACGCTATATCTGCTTTTCCATTTGCAACCATTAAAGCTGAATTGCGATGTGATCCTGATAGGATCAACTCACTAAACCAGATATTTAGGCCTAAAAAATAATTGTATGGTGCAGCATATCCTGATTGACTATCATATCCATTAAAAGCAAACTTTTTATTATTAAAATCCTTGATGTCTATTGATTTGTTATTTTGATTAACAATAAAGACCGACCTATAATATCCAGGCGGACAGTTCTCTAGATCATAAATGGGCGTTCCTATATAACTCACTTTTCCCTTTAAGAAAGTCCTAAGAGGCAGGCCGCATGTCTGGCTAATAACTAGACCTTCTTCAGTCCAAATCGATGTTCCACGGTCTCCAGTAGTTAAGTTAGGAGGGGCCTTCAACCTCTTAGAATCCATTCCAAGACGAATTAAGGACCATAGTTCATGGTGCGGCGCTTCAAGTTCTTTTCTTTCATACATCGGAAAACTTGCCAGACCTTTCATCATTAACTAAACCCTCTTAAATATGTAATTAGAGAAAAAAGATTATCTTTTTAATTACTAAAACGACACCAAATTTCACCATTTATTATTTTAGTTTGAATCACGCTAAATCGACCCTTTGATGGTTAGGCTGATTTGGCAATATTATGGCAGCGATCAAAATACAGGTAGCTATCATGCTCATCATTATGAATATTGAGCTAATATTAAAACCTGACCTAAGAACAAAACTACAGATTGGTAAAACGGTGGCTCCTACTACTAAGTTCAGTAGGAATTTCCAACTCAAAATACGATCCCTCAGCCTATCTGGCACAAATCTAGAAATTATTGTGTCAGTAATCGGAATTTGTCCAAATACAAATGTCATTGCCATTAACATCACAAAGATAAGAATATAATCGTTATATTGAGATGCCAAAAAGATAAAAATCATCTGCCCAAATCCCATTAGTAAAAGAATTTTTCTTGGTGAATAACGGTCGACCGACCAACCTACAATTACTTGAGAAAAAGATGCCATTGAATAAACAAGTGAGGCTAGAAGACCTGTAACCACAATGGACGTCGATATATTTTGCATTGCCACTTCGAAATATCTCGGAATCAGGAAAGTTACACCTCCAAAAATAAATCCTCCACTTAAAGTAGAAAAAACAAGCGCTAATAGTGCTCTTTCCCAACTAGGAGCCATTTCATTTTTTCTGGCCTTAAGCTTTGCAGTCTTCATGGATATTTCTTCTTTAAGGCTAGTAAGAAAAACTACTCCGTACCCAATGCAAAACACTCCTGGAACAATAAAACTTATGCGCCAGTTACCATAAGCAATTAAAATGCCCGTTACCAATGGCGCTGCCGCCACACCCATATTTCCAAACACACCATTTATGCCCAACCGAAATCCCACCTTTAAATTACTTTCAATTAACATTGCAATTCCCACCGGGTGGTATATGGCTGCAAAAAGTCCAATAAAAGAAATGGCAATTGCAAATTGTATAATATCAGTTGAAAACCCTGCTATAATCGCCGAAAAACCGATTCCAAAATGATATATAACCAGCATTAAACTTCGAGAATATTTTCGAGCAAAGCTTGCAGCTATAGGTGATGCCGCACCAAACAGAAAAAAACCGAAAGTGCCATAAAATATTATTTCTTCGAAAGAAAGACCAAAGCTTTTCCCAGAATCATAAGCTGACTTGGCAAATATAAGCATCATAAAGTGATCTAAGAAATGACTGATGTTTAAGAAAATGTCATCGACTTTCTTCGATTTTATTGCACTAATAATCTATTTGCCCTTTTCTGTTTTACAATTTCAACTTTATATTTAACAGCTCAGATGTTACATGAATATAAAAATAAATGACAAAGAATTTGAGCATGAGTTCAGAAATATCAAAGGATGAATTATCACCAGCAGTGTCTTTTGCGCTGCCTTTCATTTTTGCACCAATAATTGTAATTTCATCCCTTTTTGGTGGATATTCTATATTAATAGCACCAATTTTTGGATATATTCTTATAACTCTTTTTGATTTTTTACTTAAAATATCCACTAAAAATCCTAATCCACAATTAAAGACAGACTTATTTTATTATAAGGTAATATTGTGGACCTGGCCCATAATTCAATTTTCATTGATTTTTTGGTGCATATTTGCAGTAGCTACTTTTGAACATCTTTCGACTTGGGAATGCATTTTTCTTTTGATGGCCCAAGGAATGGTAACAGGTGCTGTAGGCATCACCTTTGCCCATGAACTAATGCATCAAAAATCCTCAGGAGACAGGTGGCTGGCTGATATTTTAATGGCCATGTCACTTTACGGACATTTTAGAACTGAACATCTTTTAGTTCATCATAGATACGTCGGTACTTCCAAGGATGCCGTGACCGCAAGATACAACGAAAGTTTCTTTTATTTTTTTCTAAGAGTTCTACCATCTTGTCTAAAATCAGCCTGGTTGGAAGAGGCAAATCGATTAGAAAAAATTGGCAGATCTATCTCAGATATTAAAAACCCTTTTTGGAGATATGGAGGTCTCGCTCTGTTTTTCTTATTACTCTCTTACATTATAGGTGGGTTTTTTGGAATCTTTATGTTCCTGGTTCAGGCATTTATCGCTGTACTGCATTTAGAAATGGCCAACTATATAGAACATTATGGCCTTACCAGAAAATTACTTAGCAATGGAAAATATGAACCTACAAGGCCGCATCATAGCTGGAATGCAAACCATACTGCAAGCAACCTTCTGCTTATTAACCTACAGTTACATTCGGATCACCACGCCAAACCAGACCGAGAATACCCTCTGCTTCAAAAATATGATAATAATGAGGCACCTCAACTCCCCTACGGATATCCATTGATGATTGCCATGTGCTTAATTCCAATTTTGTGGCGAAAGGTAATGAATCCAAGGGTAATTACTTGGCGAAAGCGCTTTTATCCAGAGATGCCTTAATTTTAAAATAATTAGCTTGCGGTTAGTATTTATTTTTTCTGAACCATGGGTAGTATTAAGATTTATTCCTTACAAATATTAATTTAATTCTTGAAAAAACATGAAACACTTAGATGAAAACTCATTAGTTGATAAAGTTTGGGAATTTGGAAAAAGAAATATCTTAGATGATAACCAATATAATATAGACCAAAAAAATCTAAGATCGCTACGAAAAAAGGCCGCAGATTTAGGCCTGACAAGAATCGAAATCCCTAAGAATCAAGGCGGGTTAGGCTTCAACTTTAAAACGAGATCGAAAATCTTTGGCATTCTTTCAACTTTTGATTTTGGTTTTTCAATGTCGATTGTGAACACTCATAGTGCGGCTTTAAGACTTTCTCAAAGTGCATCACCCCAGATAATAGATTATTTTTTACCAAAAATTCATGAAGATGGAGAGAGTGCTTGTACAGCAATGTCAGAAAAAGATTTTGGCTCTGATTTTTTTTCCATAGAAACTACTGCAGTGAAAAACAAAAATGATTGGAAGATAAATGGGCAAAAAGAATGGATAGTAAACGCGCGCCATGCGAAATTAGCCATAGTATTTGTCCAAACCAAAAGTGCGGGAGATAAGAATGGTATCGCTGGGTTCGCCGTCGATTTAAATGATGCAAATGCTAAGAGATTTGAAATTAACAGTTCCTATTCACAGAATTCAATGGGGACAGGTGGCTTTGTTTTAAAAAACTACACAGCTAAAAGCGATGACATGATCCTCCCGCCAGGCGTTGCTTACAAAGCTATATTAAACGAAATTAATTTAGCCAGAGTTTATGTGGGAAGCATGTGTTGTCATATGCTTCAGCATCTTTTAGAGATAACTAAGGATTATGGAAATAAAAGGGCGTCTTTTGGGAAAAAGCTTTTTACTCATCAATCCTGGAGATTTGCAATAGCTGATGCAGAAGTTGATCTAACAGCAGCTAAGCTAATGGTTGAAGAAGCAGAAAAACAAGTAGCAGAACAAAAGGACTCTCAACTTTCTGCTGCTAAAGCAAAAATTTTTGCAACAAATGTTTGCCAGAAACATTTTCCAATACTCCTACACAAAATGGGTGCTGCTGGATTTCATAGCCAATATCCATTTTCTCAGTACATTCCAGCGGTTCAAATGGCTTCTCTAATGGATGGATCTACGGAAATGCTTTTGGAAAGAGTTTCCAGACAATCTTAAAGTAATTGTTTCAACTCAGAAATTAATTTATCAAAATCTGCTTGGGTGTTCCACAGATGAGGCGTTATTCTTATAGTTCCTCCTCTCTCAGACAAATATATATTTTTTTCGGAAAGTTTCAAAAGCAAATCATTTCTGGAATCATTTGGAATTTTAACCCCTAAAAAGTGAGGTGCTCTTTGCTTTTCATCAGTTATTTCTAATCCCAATCCAGTTAATTTCTCTCCCAAAAACCTGTTCTGAATTAAGAGCTTTTGCTCTATATTTTTTATTCCCCAGAGCTTAATTCGTTGCAATGCTGCTATCACTCCAGGCATTAAAGCAAAATTTGATCTTTCGCCCATATCGTAACGGGTAGCTCCAGGTTCATAAGCATCCGTATATCTAATTAGGTTAGAAAAATTTTTGCTATCTTTTCTTGTAATCCACCCTTCTTCTAATGGCATCCCATCACAGCGATCAGGTGAAGCGTAAAGAAATCCAGTAGTATATGGTCCAAGCATCCACTTATAGTTTGCAACAACTGCAAAATCAGGCCTAACAGTTTTAAAATCAATCCAAACTGCCCCTGCTGATTGGGTAAGATCCAATACCAAAGCACACCCTATTTCATCACACCGTAATCTTATTTGAATTAAATCTATCAATGACCCGTCTGTCCAAAGAACATTTGGCAAAGCTGCTACGGCAACTGTTTCATCTAAATTATTTAGGATTGCATCTGTTAGACTTTCAAAGTTCCCTTGTTCTATTCTTATAATATGGCATCCTGTTTCTTGGGACATTCTTTGCCAAGGATAAACATTTGATGGAAACTGATCCTTTAGGAGTAATATTTTTTCTCCACGCTTAACTTCTATGTTTTTCGCAGCTGTTTGTATCCCATATGAAGCAGAAGGAATGATGGCAATATTTTCAGGATTAGAATTTGTAAGTCCTGAAAATAGAATACGGGCTCTGTCAATATCTTCGTAAAAATTAGGTATTGTTATTTTCCAAGGATGAGCTTTTGACCGCACACCTCTGTCTATTGCCTCCACAACTGAATTTAACAATGGTGACATATAGGCTGTGTTTAAGTAGACAACTTCTTCAGGTATATTAAATAAATGTCTTTGGCTACTAAGCATTGAGATTAATAAAAAATGACATTTTACTAGTTCAACTCATTTGCAATAGCGTGTAAGGCTCTTGTTGTATAAGTTACAAATTCTTCACTTCGAAAGGTTGGCCACGTTGAAAATTTCACTGCAACCATTTTGCTTTGAGGAGCCACATAAATAAGTTGTCCAAAAACCCCTAAACAAAAATGGGAGCCTTTATTACTATCCTCCACCCAAAACTGATTTCTGTAATGCCCTTTCTCGAAATACTTTGCTAACGGCAATCCATGAGTTCCATGCCTTACATCATTAATCCATTTTTCTGGTATTACCTGCTTTCCATTGACTAAGCCCTCTTTTAGCATAGCATCACCAAATCTCGCCAAATCTCTCAAACTTGCACTTACACCTCCACAAGCTAAACCATATCCGATTGAATCCACGGTTATATTTGCATCCTCTTCTGCTCCCATCGGAACCCACAACCTCTCGGAAATAATTTGTGGCAATCTTTTGCCAGTAACCCTTTCCATGGCATGAGCAAAAATATCTGTCTC
>Ga0066861_10000040_pt1 | contig 31296 bp, 29 predicted proteins | sample ETN02SmetaG_3_FD_66434 | JGI IMG/M metagenome (GOLD analysis project Ga0066861, IMG submission 66434) | Marine microbial and viral communities from oxygen minimum zone, Eastern Pacific Ocean - ETNP2014F10-02SV257 | ecosystem: Environmental > Aquatic > Marine > Oceanic ... | reverse complement strand
TAACACTTCGTCATAATTTTCACTTATTGTTATAGATTTTCCGTCCCAGAATTTTATTTTATAAAATTCATCAAGTGGTTTTAAATCAACATCGTCATCAAAATTTCTTCCACAAAACTGCCAAAGCTCTCTGAACATATTTGGGAGAGTTACAATAGTCGGGCCTAAGTCAAATCTGTATCCAGATTTTATGATACATGAACCTCTGCCACCTAATTCCATATTCTTTTCAAAAACAAGAACTTTGTAGCCTTTAGCTAGCAACCGCATAGCAGCCGCCAGACCACCAAAACCACCGCCTATTACTATGGCAGTATTTTTGGCTGCTTTCTCTTTTGCATTTTGACTAGTGTGGCCTGTTTTTGTATACATATATTGACATTATCATTGTACATTTTTTTTGACAATACTATTAATAAAGGTAGAATCCTTATGGAAACTGCTAAAAAATTCAGTAAAAGAGGAAACCATTCAAGTAGTAACAATAAGTTTTTTTCGCTTTGAAACAATTAAGGCCCGCCTATGGGCCTTTTCTCAAATGCTTTTTGCCCGGTTTCATTTAAATCGTATAGGAGGACTGACCTTTTACAAGCTTTTTGGCAGCGGGATTGGTGAAGGCTTTACTCCAATACAAAATACGAGAGTCTATGCACTTCTGGCTGTTTGGGAAGACCATGAAAAGTCTTTAGAAGGCCTAGATTCCCCGATATTTAAAAGATATGAAAATCATTCAAGGGAGAGCTGGAAGCTCTCTTTAAAAACAAAGTCAGTCAGAGGCGAATGGTCTAATCTCTCACCTTTTTCAACAAGTAAGGAACATGAGAATGATGAAGATTTTCCTATTGTAGTATTAACGCGAGCAACAATTAAACCTAAAATACTATTAAAATTCTTTGGTCACGTGCCAAATATTTCGAAAGTTATAGGGTCAGACCCAAATGTAATGTTTAAAATTGGGCTAGCGGAAGTTCCATTTTTACATCAGGTTACCTTCTCAATCTGGCCAGACTTAGATTCAATGATCCAGTTTGCTCATAGAGATGGCCCCCATAAGAAAGCAATTGATGATGTAAGGAAGTTTAATTGGTTTTCAGAAGAGCTATATGCCAGATTTACCATTGCTGAATCGTCAGGGATTTGGGAAGGAAAAAGTCGAAAGCATTATGAGAATAAATTAAAGCCGTTAGAGGTGACATGAGAGAAAATTTTCCATTTACAGCTATTGTAGGTCAGCAGGAAATGAAACAAGCACTGATACTTGCTGCCATTGACCCTTCTATCGGAGGAGTATTAGTCTTGGGTGATAGAGGCACAGGAAAATCTACTATAGTAAGATCTTTAGCTTCCTTATTACCAAAGATAAGAGCCGAAGAAAACTGTCCGTACAACTGCCCAAAGATTAATAATCAATGTGATTTTTGCAAAAAGAAAAAAGAAGGAAAGGTAGTACAAAAAACTTCCCCAGTAGTAGACTTGCCACTTGGATCAACTGAAGATCGAGTCGTCGGCTCACTGGATATTGAGGCTGCTCTTAAAAACGGGGAAAAGAATTTTGAACCTGGCTTGTTAGCAAGAGCTAATCGCGGTTTTCTCTATATAGACGAAGTAAACCTATTAGAAGATCATATAGTCGATCTTCTATTGGATGCTGCTGCGTCAGGGGAAAATCTGGTAGAACGTGAAGGAATGTCTATTCGCCATCAATCAAAATTTGTCTTAATAGGATCAGGTAACCCAGAGGAAGGTGAACTACGTCCTCAACTATTAGACAGATTTGGACTGTCTGTTGAAGTAAAGTCTCCTGAAAATATTGATGAGAGAATTGAAGTTGTTAAAAGAAGAGATGAATATGAAGTGAACCCAAAAAAATTTCTACGAATTTGGCTACCTGAAGAAAAAAAGTTGCGGGAGAAAATTTTGCTAGCAAGAAAGTTAGTTAAAACTGTAACGATTTCAGATCAAATTCTTAAGAAATGCGCAAAACTCTGTGTAGAAATAGGTGCAGATGGCTTACGAGGAGAGTTAACACTGCTGAGGACAGCTCGGGCATATGCAGCGTTTAATGGCAGAAAAGAGGTAGAAGAAAATCATCTGCAGGAAATTTGTCTACCTGCACTAAGGCATCGACTAAGGAAGAACCCTCTTGATGAAGCAGGTTCGGACGTTAGGATTTCTCGAGCAGTTGCCGGCATCTTAAACTCATGAAAAGAAAAATTGAACTATCTGCAAAAACTTCTCCAAAAATTAAGCTCCTAAGAAAGGCATTTTTTGCACTTGCAGTTGACCCTTTTCTTAAGGGGATTAATATAAGATCACGTGCTTCCCATTTACGCTCACAACTGTCTATAGAAATCGAAAAAGCTCTATATCCCCTCAAACCATCCAAGATTCATGGCCAAATAACTGATTTTGATCTCTATGGCGGCATTGATATTTCAAACTCAATTAAAGAGAAAGAACTTACAAAGAGGACCGGAATATTTGGAAACCCTTCTCAGTTTATTTACCTGTCAATGTCCGAGAGAATAGGATCAAGCCTTGCTGGAAAAATTTGTCTTGCGATTGATAAACGCCAAACATCTTATGTCATTTCACTAGATGAAGGCCTTGAAGATGAGAGGACCCCATATTCAATTTTGGATAGGCTAGCTTTTGCATTTGACCTTAATGATGAACGCCAACTGCAAAGAATAAACTTATCAAAAATAAGAGATAATTTACCGGAAATAAGGTCACGCCTATGTAAGGTTCGTATATCTGAAAACATGAAAAATCAATTCTCTATTACTGCTCTGTCCCTTGGTATCACAAGCCTAAGAGCACCTATTTTTGCTTTACGAACTGCTAGAGCATTAGCTGCAATTCGAGGAAAAAGCTTTGTAAGTAAAAATGATTTTGTTATGGCCATTCAACTTACCTTAGCGCACAAAGCAACTCAAATACCGAGGATGCAAGAACCTCAAAAACCGGAAGAAGAGCAAGAAGAGACTAACGATACAAAAAATGAGGAAAATAGTGATCCAAGCGAAATAAATATACCTCAAGAGATGATTATAAGTGCTATTGAATCCACTCTACCAAAAGATGTTTTAGGAGAAATAAAATTACTTTCTCCTAAAAAAGATACTTTAAATAGCAATGCTTCAGGCTCTGGACAAAGAAAATTGGGGAATAGGCGGGGTAGCCCCAAACCATCGCGAAAAATGCCTTTTGATACTTCCAAAAGGTTAGATTTAATCTCTACCTTAAGATCAGCAGCCCCTTGGCAAAAACTAAGAAGAGAGCTTCACGGGTCACCAGATAACTCCATAATCATTTACAAAGACGATCTATTCGTACGCCAATATGAAGAAAAAAGTGACCGTCTGATAATATTTACTGTAGATGCATCTGGCTCTAATGCAATAGGGCGCCTTGGAGAAGCAAAAGGTGCCATAGAATACTTATTAGGTGAAGCCTATGCCAATAGAGACCATGTTTCACTTATAGCTTTTAGAGGAACAAAGGCTGAAGTCCTTTTGCCTGCCACACGCTCTTTAGTTCAAGCCAAAAAGAAACTGGCAGATTTGCCAGGGGGAGGAGGAACACCTATAGCTTCAGGCCTTGAAAAGGCAGTAGAAATTTCAATCACCGCAAGAAATAAGGGACTTACCCCAACTATTGCAATTATGACAGACGGAAAGGCAAATATATCTTTAGAGGGCCAAGTTGACAGAAAACAAGCGTTATCAGACTCAGAAAAATTCTGTATGATAATTCAAAATCTTAAGATACCAGCTATTGTCATTGATACCTCTAATAGACCGCAGCAACCGGCAAAAGACTTGGCCCATAAAGCTAATGCAAAGTATATCCCAATGCCTAGAGCTGATGCTAAAAAGTTATCAAATGCTATATCCAAATCATCAAACGAATTTCATACAAACCAATGAATATTAAAGACGATAAAGTTCAGGAAAGTAATTGGATTCCAAACCAAGAGATGAGCTATTTTCTAGACAGTCAATATCATCGCTGGCATATTCAAGTCAGAGAAGCCAAACAATGTGGAAAAGCTAAAAAGACACTGCTCTTTATACATGGACTTGGCAGTTCAACAATAACCTGGAGAGATATATTGCCTCTATTTAGCGACTATCGGGTTGTAGCATTGGATTTACCTGGCCACGGATTTACCAAATTAAAGACTTCTCACCGATCTAGCTTAACAAAGATAACCACTGACATAGGAGAGATACTTTCGTCTGAAAAGATTACCCCAGACGGAATCATAGGGCACTCTTCTGGCGCCGCGATAGCACTGAAATTAGCGTCTCTATTTAAGAAAGATACTAAGTTTGTTGCTTCAATTAACGGATCATTTGAAAACTTTATTGGTCTAGCAGGAATATTTTTTCCCCTTTTTGCAAAACTATTAGCTGTCACACCTTTTTCTGGCCAGTTATTCTCAAATATAAATAAGAGAAAAACACAAGTTAAAAAACTTTTAGAAATGACTGGAAGTCAATTAGATAAGGCAGGTACTGATTTATATAGTAAATTAATTTCAGATCCAAAACATGTATCTGGAACTATTGACATGATGGCACAGTGGAATCATGAAGACCTCCTGCCTCATTTAGATGATTTTTCAGTACCTTGCCTCTTTATTACTGGTGATAATGATAAAATAGTTCATCCTGATGTTTCAGAAAGAATGTCAAAAAAAATAAAAGGCTGTAGTAGAATTAGCTTAACAGGTTTGGGACATCTGATGCATGAGGAAAATCCAAAGAAGATTTTTGAAATTTTAGAGAATTTTTCAATTAGCGTCTTTAATAGATGAACTTCGGTAATTCTAAATGGCTTTCCTATCAGAATTTATAGATTCTCTATAGCTAATAAACACAACAGAAGAGAAAATTATAAAGCCTCCCAATAACACAAAAATATCTATTCCTTCTCCAAAGAAGTAGTAACCGATTAAAGTTGCCCAAATCAACTGAAGGAATGTTACTGGCTGAGATACCGCTATAGGGGCAAGCTGCAATGCTTTGGTCATAAAGTAATGACCGACAGAAGCAAAAAAGGCAACTACACCCATCCAAAGAACAAAATCTAATGTAGGAGTCACCCAGTCGTATAATGCAAATGGTGCTAAAGCTATTGTAACGTAGACTGTAAGCATGGCAACTATCATAAATGGACTGCTATTATATGTTAATTTCTTTGTAAGAAGATATGAAATCGAGAAAAATAGAGCAGCTACGAGTTGACTAATTCGTCCTAAAGATAAAACCTCAAAGCCTGGGCGCAGAATTACAAGCATTCCAAAAAAAGCAATTAAGATGGCAAAAATTCTCCTAAATGCCAAAGTTTCGCCAAGAAAAATTGCAGCGCCGATCGAGACAAAAATGGGTGTCGTATACCCAATTGCTGTTACCTCGGCAATTGGCAACCTTGCCATTGAATAAAACCACAAAATTACACCCAGCCCATGAGCTATTCCTCTAAAAAAGAACCACTTCCAATTGGAGAAAATTTCAAAAGAGGAGAAAGCTGGATTTAAGTCTTTTTTACTTCCCATTCTAAAGCTCGACCATAGAAATGGCGCAATAATCACTAGGCCAGCTATGTATCTTAAAAAAGCGGCCTCTGCTGCAGGAACAACCGGGCCATTAAATTTCACTACCACAGTTACTGCCACGAAACAGATAGTTGAAAGTATCATAAAAATTATACTTATCAGAGGTTTTGCTTCATTTGATCTAAAGAAATTAGATCCTGAACCCAAAAGTGAGAAAGGGGATACTCCCAAGTTATTTTCCAATCTTAAAAACTAGATTAAGTTTAAAGCTTACTTGGTTCAAAGCCTAAATAATATAAACCATAATTACTCATAATTGAGAATTAAGGCTTTAAATTAATTTAAAATCTTTGCTTCAGTAGCCTCTTCAATTTGTTTCCTATCAACACCATCAGCATATTCAATGATTTCCAAACCATCTTGCTTCACATTAAAAACACATAGATTAGTGATAATTTGATGAACTACAGATTTTCCTGTCAATGGCAGCGTGCATTCTTTTAAAATTTTACTGTCACCACTCTTGTTTGTATGATCCATAATAACGATTACACGTTTTACCCCTGCAACCAAATCCATGGCTCCACCCATACCCTTAACAAGCTTCCCCGGTATCATCCAGTTTGCAAGATCTCCTTTTTCAGAAACTTCCATCGCACCAAGAATCGCCATATCGATATGACCTCCCCTAATCATGGAAAAACTATCGGCGCTCGAAAAATAGCTAGTTCTTTCTAATTCGGTTATAGTTTGCTTTCCCGCGTTAATCAGATCTGGATCAATCCTTTCTTCTGTTGGAAATGGACCCATTCCAAGCATTCCATTTTCCGATTGAAGCGTAACGTCTATTCCTTCAGGTATATAATTTGAAACAAGTGTAGGAATGCCAATTCCTAAATTCACGTACATACCATCTGCAAGCTCTAATGCTGCCCTAGAAGCCATCTGATTACGGTCCCACATTTACTTTACCTTTCACTAATGGTTCGGTTTTCAATTCTTTTTTCATGAGACCCCATAAATATTCGGTTTACAAAAATCCCAGGAGTATGAATGTGATCTGGATCCAACTGCCCAACTGGAACAAGTTCTTCAACTTCTGCAATGCATATTTTTCCACAAGTTGCAGCATTGGGGTTAAAATTTCTTGCCGTCTTATTATAAATCAAATTGCCGGCCTCATCACCTTTCCATGCTTTTACAATGGATAAATCCATAACCAATCCTGTCTCAAGAATATACATATCTCCACCAAATTCTTTATGCTCTTTTCCTTCTGCTATTACTGTCCCTACTCCAGTTTTTGTATAAAATCCCGGTATACCAGCCCCACCAGCTCTCATACGCTCTGCTAAAGTACCCTGAGGATTAAATTCTAATTCTAGTTCGCCCCCAAGATATTGTCGCATGAATTCAGCATTCTCACCTACATAAGAACTGATCATTTTTTTTACCTGTTTTGTTTGAAGCAAAATGCCTAAACCAAAATCGTCAACCCCAGCATTATTAGAAGCAACAGTAAGGTTTTTTACTCCTGATTCTTTAATGGCATTTATTGAATTTTCTGGAATACCACATAATCCGAATCCGCCTGATGCTATAGACATACCATCAAATAGTATACCATCCAAAGCTTCCGAAGCTGACTTATAAATTTTCCCCATTACCTTAGCTCCAATCAATTAGATTATTTTAAAGACTAGATAGATTCTAAGATTTTCGCAACAAATCCTTTTAAAATTATATGGGATTTAGTCATCAATTAAATCTCCAGAACCAGCACCCTTTTCCCTCGAAATCTTGCTCTCAGGAACATACGTTTTAAAAGCTAGCTCTTCCAGATTTTTCCAATCCTTTCTTTTTACCTTAATCCTATTTATGAATGAATCTAATTTCCTTTCTTTACAGATTGAAAAGTGAATGGATAGGCTTTGTTCCAAATTGGGATTGTGGTTTCTTCCATGCCGTTCGTGTCCATTGGGAGAAGCAGAAAAGGAAAAGTTCTTCCAAAATACTTCTAACTTCATATCATTATTTACGATGGGCAAAAGGACACCCAAAAGAGTTAAAGGTTGTATTACCTTTTCAAATCTGAGCACCTTAACTTTTTCTGCCTTAGGTCTAAAAAATTCAAAATCTATGATATTTAATCCTAGAAAAAATCCAACAAGAGGTTTGCCGTTTGACTCTAATTCTTCGAGTGTATTAGGCCTATGAACCTTTCTATGAAATAAATCATTTAAAAATGGAGTAAATGCCTCCACACTCGGCAATTCGAATTTGGCCAAGTTTCTAATTGCACGTCCGACTTCTGCTGCCTCACCCCAGCTTAGCCCTGCCGCTTTACTCGCTTTTTTAGAGAGGGCTTCAACTTCTCCTAAAGAATACATGATTAGGATTTATCTGGATAAGGCCAAAAGTCATCGTATAAGGAACAATCTGATCCTGCTAAGGGAGCATTTTGGTACATACATATTCTTACCCACCGATCCGACCTTGGATCAAACTTTGTTGCTCCAAAAAAGGATAATTTACACCTAAGCATATCCAAAGGCTTCATATTTTTAGAAATTAAATTATCTCTTATTTCTCCATAGGGCATACTGTTGCTAGCTAAAACCCGTTTTGCCGCAAGCCTGTGCTCAGGATATTCCATAAGGTAGTCAGCCAAAAGTCTATCTCCTCGAACTTCTAACAACTGGCAATAAAAGTATTTTATATCTCTTCCGACAGCTAAAGGCTCCTCGAGATTAGAACCCTCCTCTTCATATCTTTCACCCAATCGAGGTTCAAGCTTAGTTTGAGAGTAGTACCAGAATCTAGCTGACTGATCCTTTTCTTCATAATCAACCTCTATTGCCCAAGAAAAATTTTCCTCAATTTCCAATCTAATTTCTGCACAAGTTCGGCGACCATTAATAGCTGGCATGTTTCCACTTTTAAAAGACATCTCCGACCCCAACTCATCAATTAACTTTCCGTAAGGCTCCAATATAAGCGACGCAGAAAGTTCCTGAGTTTCTAACGAAAATTTCTTTTCAACCCAAGTAAATAAGGTTAACCAAGGTTTTGATATTTTAAAATCAAACTCAGCTGAAAACTTAATTAATTCTGCAAGTTCCGACCCTAGAACATCAATCCTTTTAATTTGGCTTGGGCTTACAGATTTCCAATTTCTTGCATTATCTAGAGACCTTGAGAGTAGCTCTTTAAACAAGTCAAATTCCCCTTGAGAAATACTTTCCAATTCTAGCACTCTGGTAACTGCACATTCTCTTGCTGAAATCCATTTGTTTAGCAGTTCAGGATGGTGGACCAAAAATGGAGCCATTCCTAATCCAGTGGAGTTTCCAATACCAATAACTTTCTTTAGTTCATTGCTAAGGGTCACTGCCTTTGAACCTCCTTTAATTTTAGCAAAATAATCGACCAAATCAAAAACCACGTTCCTCAACAGAAAAACTGCTAATAGCTCTACTTGAAATGGAGCAAAAAACTCTTCATATGCCTCAATAGTGGATCGATCAGCTAACCCAAATTTTCCAGAACCATATACTGCTGTTGTTCTCATCAAATAGCCTACATCCTTAACCTCATCCATTGAAGGTTGACTGCCTGAGGACAATTTTTCTACAACAGAGTTCCACAACCTAACAGACCTATTTGCTCTACCCAAAACAAGTTCATTCTCTGATAACCTTCCTGCCTCTTGAAATGGAACTTCTTTCGCGAGTTTCTTAATTTCTTTAGAACTGGGCAGCCCTTTGACCAAAGCGAAAGTCAAATCCCACTCCGTCGCAATGACCCTGTCTGAACGTTTATTAGGAGGCAAATCATGTGAAAAAGCTACTAGTGAATATACTCTGGAGGGCGTCTCTACTGAAAAAACCACATGACCAAACCCGTTTCCATCAAGACTCCAATCGTGATATAGAAAATTCCATTTCTCAGAAAAAATACGGCGTAGAAGTTGCCGCATGAAACTTAAACGAGTTTGATGAAATGAACCGATTCTGGTTAGTTTCATCACCTTATCAGGAGAGCGGTAAAAATTAATTTTTTCTTCTATTTTATGTTTATATTTCATTTTTCTCTACTTAGTAGCTTTATCTCCAGCTACTGCTAAAACCTTAGAATACCCCAGATCAATACCCACTTAATCAAAATTTTTTTCAAAAAAGCGAAACCAGTTATTTCCCATTATATTGGCCACCTCTGCAGCATCAAAACCTACATTTCTTAATCCTTGGGCCAAAATTTTAAAGTCTTTATTACCTTTGTACCATGAGGGCATTTCCGGAAATCCAGGCGATTCCCTTGAGCCCTCTCCAAAGTCTTTTGCTTTTGTCCATCTGCCATTTCTCATCCATTCCACCACGCTGTCAGGTTGATCTTGACAAAGATCTGAACCGATACCCAATTTTTCTATGCCCATTGTTTGGGCACAATCATAAATCATTTGACAGAAGCTTTCCATAGTACAATTAGATCCTCCCTTTAAATGGTGCGGGTAAAGCGAAAACCCTATCATCCCTTCATTCCTACTTAATGCCTCTAAAACAGACTTAGATTTATTTCTTTTTGCCGGATGCCAAAAAGCAGCATTTGCATGACTAATAACAATTGGGGTCTGAGAAAACTCTATAGCCTCAAGTGTTGAATTCTCTCCTGAATGACTCATATCGATGATAATACCTAACCGATTCATTTCTCTTATGACTTCCTTGCCCATTCTAGTCAAACCCATGTCTTCATTTTCATAGCAACCAGACGCTAGCAAAGATTGATTATTATAGGTCAACTGCATGAACCTCACACCAAGTTTGTGCCAAACTTCCAAAAGCCCAATATCATCTTCAATAGGTGATGGGTTTTGAAATCCGAAAAAAATCGCAGTTTTACCTAACTTCTTAGCTTTAGATATATCACTCGAACTAAAACCTTGAAAAATTAATTCGTGGTATTCCTCAAAATAACCATGCCATCTTTCAAGATTTAAAATGGTTTCTCTGAAAGTCTCATGATAGGCAATGGTAACATGTACTGCATCAAGGCCACCCTCCCGAACCTCCAAAAAAATCTTTTCGGACCAATTTGCATATTGGAGACAATCAATTTTATAATCCATTAAGTTCGCCCCATTTTAAAAACCTATTTTTTCTTTATCTCTTCATACCACTTAGCCAAAATCAACCTTTCCTCTGGCTCCATCGCACTCAAGTTATTAGGCGGCATAGAATTGCTGATTGCAGCGTGAATATAAATTTGTTTTGCATACTTTAATACATCAGTAGAAGTCTCTAAAATAACCCCTTTGGGAGGAACATACATATTGTCCCAAAGAGGTTCCTTAGCATGGCACATCGTGCATCTATAAGATATAATCTCTGTAACTCCTGCCAGATTAATTAATTCTCCATATTCATCGTTGAATTTTACCTCGTCCAAATCAGGCTTAAGGTGTTCCGGTCGATAAGTGCTTAAGAATATTGCAATAAAAATAAGCATTACAGTGATTACCCAAGTCCAATATGGAGAACCTTTCCCCGCATGCTGCGAGTTGAAAAAATGCCTTATTGAAACACCTGTCAGAAAAATAATTAACGCAATAACCCAGTTAAACTCCGAAGTGTATACTAGTGGATAATGAATGGAGATCATTAAGAAAAGTACTGGCAAAGTTAGGTAGTTATTATGAGTTGACCTCTGTTTTGCTACCTTACCGTAAATACTATCAGGCACTTTTCCAGCCTTCAAATCAGCTACTACTATGCGTTGATTGGGAATAATTATGAAAAATACATTGGCGGACATCAGCGTAGCCGTAAATGCACCTATGTGAAGCATAGCAGCCCTTCCACTAAAGACCTCAGTATATCCATATGAAACAATTGCTAAAATAAAAAACAAAAGGATCATTAGGCCTGTCTGGGAGTCACTCAGGAAAAATTTACAGGTTGTATTATAAATCACCCATCCAAGCATAAGTGAGACGATAGATATTGATACAGCAGTAAAAACATCAATATCCAATACATCCACATCTATTAGAAACATCTCCGCTCCTCCATAGTAAACTATAGAAAGAAGAGCAAATCCAGAAAGCCACGTTGAATAGCTTTCCCATTTAAACCAAGTCAAATTATCGGGAAGATTAGGTGGAGCTACATTGTATTTTTGGAGATGGTAAAAACCGCCTCCATGCACTTGCCAAGCTTCTCCTTGAATACCCTTTGAATGGGAAGAGTTCTTTCTTAGGCCCAAATCTAATGCTATGAAATAAAAAGAAGAACCAACCCAAGCAATGCCCGCAACAACATGAAACCATCTCACAGATAATTCTAACCAATTCCAGATATAAAATTCAAACATTGCTTCTCTTCAACTTATTACTTAGCTACCCCGGTAGGTTGAATACCCGTATGGCGAAACAAGTAGCGGAACGTGATAATGCTTACTAGCATCTTCAATGCCAAAGCGGACAGGAACAACATTTAGGAATGGATTATTGGCTGGTTGACTATTCCTCATTCCAAAATAGTCCCCAATATAAAAAGAAATTTCGTATATTCCACAAACAAATTTTTCACCCTCGAGTAATGGCGTGTCCGTGCGCCCATCTTTATTTGTATATGTCTCAACTAACTGCTCCTGGTGGTCTGCCTTTAAAATTGACAACAACAATTTAACATTTCCTGCAGGCAACCCCGAGGAAGTATCTAAAATATGAGTACTTAACCAACCTTGCAAATGATCACTCCATTAACTAAAAAATTTTCATTTTGTGCATTTATGTTTAAGATAAGAATACCATAATTGATAGCTTAGAAAAGATATAAGGTAAATAATGAAATATCCGCGCGACCTAACAGGCTATGGAGAAAACAAACCAAGATTCCTTTGGCCAAACAAATCCGTAATAGCAGTACAATTTGTAATTAATTACGAAGAAGGAGGAGAAAATAATATTCTTCATGGCGATGAAGGCTCAGAAGCATTTCTGTCTGAAATAATTGGAGCAGAATCCTGGAAGGGTCAAAGACACTGGAACATGGAGAGCATATACGAATATGGAGCGAGGGTCGGCTTTTGGAGATTAAAAGATATTTTTACAAATGCAAAAATTCCAGTAACAGTTTATGGAGTTGCAGAAGCATTAGCACGTTCTCCGTTACAAGTAAGAGCGATGATAGATTCTGGTTGGGAAATCGCATCTCATGGACTAAAGTGGATCGATTATCGAGATTTTTCCTTAAAAAAAGAAAAAGAATTTTTTAATAAAGCACTGGAGTTACATGAAGCTACAACTGGCGCCAAGCCTAAAGGTTGGTACCTCGGAAGGTGCACTTCAAATACAATTAAAATAGCTTGTGAATATGGGAATTTTGACTATATTTCTGACAGTTATGCTGATGAACTTCCTTATTGGCACCATCATAAAGGTACTGAAAATTTAATTGTCCCATACACTTTGGATGCAAATGACATGAGATTCGCGACATCACAAGGATTTAATTCTGGTTCGCAATTTTATGATTACCTTAAAGATACCTTTGATTGCCTATACCATGAAGGAACAATGGGATACCCAAAAATGATGTCAATTGGACTCCATTGCAGGCTTGCAGGTAGACCAGGTAGAGTCCAAGCTATTAAAAAATTTATAGAATATACACAGAAACATAATAAAGTTTGGTATGCTAAAAGAATTGATATCGCAAAATTCTGGAAAAAAACTTTTCCTCCCAGCTTGTTTAATAATCGTCCTTCTGAAATGAACAAACTGCAATTTATTAAAACATTCCAAAATGTTTTTGAGCACAGTAAATGGATTGCTACTAAAACTTATGAAAAAGACTTAAGTGCACAGATGAACTCCGCAAGTGGATTACACCAATTTATGTGTACAAATTTTCGCCTTGCCAATCGAAAAACTAAACTGGACACTTTATTAGCCCACCCAGATCTCGCAGGAAAGCTTGCAGAAGAAAACAAACTCACGAAAGAGAGTAAGTTAGAACAAAAATCAGCGGGCTTAAACAGCTTATCGGATAGACAAAAAAAGGAATTCTCAAATTTAAATAAAAGTTATCGGAAAAATTTTGGATTCCCTTTTATATTGGCGGTAAAAAATAAAAATCCAGACGAAATTTTGGCGAATATTAAGATTCGCCAAAACAGTAGCTTAGATATTGAATTTGAAACAGCTTGCCGAGAAGTAGAAAAAATTGCCCTATTAAGATTAAAAGAAATTTTTGGCAAGCTATGACTGAAATTAGCATAGAACCATTAACCCAAAGTAATTTTTCACCTTTTGGGGATGTTATCGAAACAAATGAAAGAAAATATGAATTAATAAACGAAAACCTATGCAAGAAGTTTGGCAATCTATCAACATTGAAGATTAGCAAAAATGATGTTGCCGGCTTTTCAATTTTTGAGAGCAAAGCCCAAAATTTGCCTTTTGAACTAAAGTTTATGGAAAGACATCCATTGGCCTCTCAAGCTTTTATGCCTTTAAATGGTGAGACCTTTTTAATAACTGTTGCTTTTGATCAAAAAAATAATCCCGAAAGACCTAGAGCATTTAGAACGAACGGCAAACAAGGCATAAATATTAATCCAAATATCTGGCACGGCGTACTCTGTCCCTTAGAAAAAGATGGGACCTTCCTTGTATTAGACAGATTAGAAACTAGCAATAACCTTGAGATTCATACATTCAGCACACCAATCACCATAAATTCAGGAACATAAATTGAATAATATTTTAATTAGGAATTGTGCCTTCCTAGCAACAATGAATGAAGATAGAGACGAATTGGAAGATATAGATGTTCTTGTCTCCCAAGGAATAATTAGGGAGATTGGACACAATATTACCATAGACGCAAAAACAAAAATTATCGATGCAACTCGATGTATTATTACCCCTGGTCTTATAAATACCCATGACCATTTGTTTCAATCGCTCACAAAGACTGTCCCAAAGGCTCAAAATGCCTCCCTATTTAATTGGCTAAAAATTCTCTATCCAATATGGGGAAAAATGAACCCTGAACAAATTTTCACCGCTACGCAATTAGGCCTGGCGGAACTAGCGTTATCAGGATGCTCTCTTAGTGCAGATCATATGTATATCTTTCAAAATGGTTGCAAATTAGACGACTCAATTGAGGCAGCCTCAGAATTGGGTCTACGATTTAATCCGACAAGAGGAGCCATGAGTGTTGGTGAAAGTAGTGGAGGTTTGCCTCCTGACAATCTAATCGAGAACGAGGAAAGCATCCTGTTAGATATGGAAAGAGTAGTTCAGAAATTCAATGATACGTCTGAGGGTTCTATGTTACGCGTTGGGCTGGCTCCATGTTCACCTTTTTCTGTGAGTAATGATTTAATGCGGCAATCAGCTACGCTGGCACGAAAATTAGGAGTTAGACTACATACCCATTTGGCTGAAAATACTGAAGACGTGAAGTTTTCTTTAGAAAAATATGGGTGTACACCTGGAGAATATGTCCAGGAACTTGGCTGGGTAGGACATGATGTCTGGCACGCCCATTGTGTGAAACTTACAAAAAAGGAAATCCAGATTTTTAAAGATACCTCAACTGGTATTGCTCATTGCCCATGCTCAAATTGCCGATTAGGTTCTGGAATAGCTCCAATTGCGAATATGCTAAAGAAAGGAATTAACATTGGTCTTGGAGTCGATGGAGCAGCATCTTCTGATAGTTCTCACCTTCTGAATGAAGCACGTCAGTCCATGCTATTACAAAGGCTCACTTACGAAGGAAAAAAATTTAGCGCAAGAAATGCCTTGGAGATTGCAACTATTGGTGGAGCGCGAGTTTTAGGAAGAAATGACCTTGGCTCTATTGAAGTAGGAAAAAGAGCAGATCTTGCTCTTTGGAAATTAGACGAATTAAGTCTGGCAGGGACTTGGGATCCTATAGCATCTTTAATATTTACCGGACCTCATTATGTGCAAAGTTTAATTGTAGAAGGAAAAATGGTAGTGGAAGATGGCAGATTACTATCAATTAGCTCTAAAGACATTATAAATAAGGCAAAAAAATCTCTAAAGGAGTTAATGGACAAACATTGATTTCTTTCATCAACTCTTCCAAAGTAGTGGCAAGAAAAGTGCCATAACAATTAAAATTTCCAAGCGCCCAACAATCATTGAAACTGTCAAAACAATTTTTTCAGGATCCCCTAGTGAGCTAAAATTGCCTGTTGGACCAATAACCGGACCTATACCAGGGCCAACATTTGCCAATGCTGTAGTCGCTCCAGACAGAGCTGTAATAAAATCTAAGCCCATAACTCCAAGTAAAATGGTGACAATCGCTAGGGACATAAAAAAACTTACTATCATTATTATGGCTGAACGGAAAATGGGTTCATCAACAACTTGCTTTCCATAGTGCATGAGAAATACGCCTTTGGAATACACAAGCTCCCGTAAGGAAGATTTGATTAATTCTGTCATAATAATAAATCGGTAAATTTTTATCCCTCCTGAAGTAGAACCTGCACACCCACCAATAAAAATGAGCACAAAAAATAATACTGGGCCGATCATACCATAAGACATGAAATCACCAGAAGCGTATCCAGTGGTACTAATTATCGATACTAGATTAAAAGCTCTGTTAGAAAATTCAGCAAATGATAATGTTGATAAACTAAAATCCAGCATACACAAAACAACTGTCGAGAAAACTATGATACCAAGAAAAACAAATATCTGAGGGTCAGGTTTAGGAATATTTCTAGTGAAGAAAATTCCAATAAAGAAATTGAATGGCAAGCCTCCTATTATCATAAAAACAATTGCAATCCAAAGTATGAATAAGGAATTAAAATATCCAAGAGAATCGTTATGAGTGGAAAAACCGCCTGTTGAAACTGTTGTCATCGCGTGAACGACGGCGTCAAATATTCCCATTCCCGCAATGTAATAAGCTGAAGTACATGCTAGTGAAAGAATTAAATAAATAAGAATTATGGTTTTGGAGATTTCAATTAACCTTGGTAGAGGTTTTTCTGCTCTATCCGAACTCTCCATTCTAAAAAGTTGCATTCCCCCAACTCTTAAAAAAGGAAGCAAGATAAGACCTAGAGATAATATTCCCAATCCTCCAATCCATTGAATCATTGCCCTCCAAAGAAGAATGGGCCTATCTCTAATATCAAGATCGGAGATAATAGTTGATCCAGTCGTAGTAAGTCCCGAAACTGCTTCAAAGACAGCATCTACAGATGAAAGCGGCTTATCTCCTAGCATTAATGGAAGAGAGCAAATTAGTGGGCAAATCCACCAAAGCAAGTTTACAACTATAATTCCAAATCTTGCAGAAACCCTTGGAGTTTCTCCTCTTGATGCTAGTGTCACCAAAAGACAGATCATACTAGAGGTGGTTGCTGCCCAGAAAAATGGCCCTCCCCCATTCCAATTGAAAATTAAAGATATAATCCAAGGAAAGTACATTAGAACAGAAAAAAGCAATCCTGCTAAGGAAACAATTTGGCAAGCTGAACGTAATTCATGTGCTAACATTAAAAAAACTTTGCCCCCAAAATAAATCGCCAGAAAATTATTAAGTAAAAAAATAAAGCAATTAGGGCAATCTATCAGGTATATCTGCTTTTGAAAAATATAAAATCAAAACTGTGAAACCTATATTAATCTAGATTAAATTTGCAATGGATAAAAGGAAACCAATTAAACCCATCAATATAACTATAGACCAAATCGGGAGCTTACTTACAAATAAAAGTAAACTTGAAATAATGATTAATAATAAGCTTCCCATTTCCTGTACCATATTAAAAAGTATTGGGTTGATAAAATTAGCAAACAATAATCCTACTACACCTGCATTTATTCCCTTTCCCATCTTAAAAAAAATAATATTTCTCTGAAGTCTATGCCATATATGCAAGCAACCAGGAATAATTAGAAAGGTTGGTAAAAAAATAGAAATAAGAGCAAATAATGCAATTAAAACCTGAGGACCTTTGCTATAATCCTCTCCTAAAAGCATTCCAAGGTAACCTGAAATAGTAAACAAAGGACCTGGGATAGCCTGCACCAAACCGTATCCTGTTAAAAATTCGTTTAGTGACACAAAATTACCGTCTACAAAAAAACTTTTGAGAAAAGGTAAAACAACATGCCCTCCTCCAAAAACCAACGCTCCAGCCCTATAGAAACCGGAGAAAATTGAAATTAAAAACCCTTCAACAGGAAAAAAACTTAATGCCAGAAACACAAAAAACCCAAATAAGGTTACAATAGGGACAAATGATTGGCTAACTTTAAAATTTAGTAAACTTGGTTCATTTTGAGGAAGCTCCAAAAACATCAACCCAAATAACCCGGATAATAAAATTGCTAAGACCTGAAACCCAGGGCTAGGAAATAAAAGCACTAATATAAATGAGGAAAATGCTATGAATAAGGTGGCAAAAGTTTTGCAAAAACTCATAGTCATTGATAATACCGCCTGAGCAACAATGGGCACAACAACGGCAGACACTCCTAAAGCCACTCCATTCAAAAATCCTTTTTCGGTTGAAAGGATTCCAAAGCCTAGAAAAACTACTATGCAAAATGCCGGAAAAGTAAAACCCAACCATGCCGCAAATGCTCCCAACCACCCTCGTTTAATGTAACCAATTGAAAAACCTACTTGGCTAGATGTAGGACCAGGAAGAATTTGGCATAAACTAATTAGCGACACATATTCGTTAGTGGTTAACCACTTTAACTTGTCTACAAATTCTTTTTTAAACAAACTAAGATGAGCTGTTGGGCCACCAAATGCGATAAGGCCAAGACTTAGAAAGGTAAATAAAATATGTGAAATACTTATTTTTCTACTACTATCACTCATTAACTTGTTATATTTTTTCCACTAATTACTTCTAAAGAATAATTGCTCATTCCCAAGCCGAAAAGAATCAATAATTTCTTGACCTTTTTCTGACATGAGCCATTTCACAAACTTTTCTGCATCTGAAATGTTTACGTTCGGACAAAAATTTTTATCTATTACAATTATTCCATACTGATTAAATAATGCAGGATGACCTTCAAATAATATATCTAGATCACTCTTATTCCTAAACGAAATCCAAGTAGCTCTATCTGTTACGGTATAGGCATTTTTACCAGCCGCAATATTTAGGGTAGCACCCATTCCAAGTCCGGTTTCTAAGTACCAACCTCCAGAGTATTTTAGTGGATTTAAATTAGCTAGCTCCCATAGTCTATTTTCTTTCCTATGAGTTCCGCTATTATCTGACCGAGAAAGAAAAATTTTTTGTGATTCATATATTTTTCTTAAAACAGTTTTAATATCAGTATCATTTCTCAGATTTAGTTCATCATCAATCGGACCAACGACTATAAAATCATTGTACATTAAATCATATCTTTTTACTCCGTAGCCCCTGTCTACGAAGTCAATTTCTGACTCTTGGTCATGAACTAATAATACATCTCCATCACATCGCTTTGAATTTTCAATAGCTTGCCCTGTTCCTACAGCTACCACCTTAACATCTACATCAATCGACTTTTTAACTAATGGTAATATATAGTCGTAAAATCCTGAGTTCTTTGTAGAAGTTGTTGACTGCAAAATTATTTCTCCTGCCACTAACCTAGAAGCTGATAGAAGAAAAATAAAAATAGACAAAACTTTTATCATAACCATAAGATTCCTATCTCAAAAGCTTGCCTGCCAGATAATCTCTGGTGTGGGGAGAGGTTGGTGTCTTGAAAAACCTTTCTACATCTCCCTCCTCCACAACTTTTCCATTATATATCATTATCGCATACCGAGCCAATCTAAGAGCCTGATGAATATCATGAGTAACAAAAATGATTTTGGTGTCATTTTCGGCCTTCGCTTTAATGATATCTTCTATGAAAAAGGTTGTAGAAGGATCTATCGTAGAAGTAGGTTCATCAACTAACAAAATCTTTGGTCTAGAAATCAGAGCCCTAGCCAAAGAAAGTTTTTGCTTTTCACCACCAGAAAGTAACCTAGCTGGTAGTTTCATTTTGTCTACAAGCCCAACTTTCTCAAGCATAGCAAGTACCTCATTTTTCTGATCCTTGCTCAAAAAAAAGTTGTCTCGCCTTAAACATACCGCAATATTCTGATAAACACTTAACCTGAGAAATGTTGGAGTTTGGAGCACCATGGACTGATGCCCTCCTTTATCGGAAACTGGCATGCCATTCAGCCTTATTTGGCCAAAAGTAGGTTTCTCAATACCTTGAATTAATTTTAGCAACAAACTTTTTCCGGCTCCGTTAGGTCCTAGAACTACTGTAATACCAGGTTTATCCATCTTTAAATAATCTATATTAAGAAGAGGGTTTCCTTGATATGAAAAATTCAGGTTTTCTATCTCAACAGTAGCGTGAACTTTATTAATCATAACCAAACCTTTTTGCTATGACTTTTAGAACAAAAACTGTGAGATTTACCACTAAAGCTATGAATAACAAAATCAAGCCCAACGCTATAGCCAAGGACAAATCCCCCCTTGAGGTATGCATAGCGATTGCTGTGGTCATCATTCTTGTGACATGATCAATATTGCCACCCACTATAATTACTGCCCCAACCTCCGATATTGCTCTGCCAAATCCAGCTAAAAAAATTGTCAAAAGTGCGTATCTTGCATCCAAAAGATAAACCCAGAACTGTTGAGATTTTTTTACCCTTATTGACAAAAAGAGTTCCCTATATTCCATAAACAACTCTTCAACTTTTTGGCAAGTCAAAGAGGTCACAATTGGGATAATGAGTATCATCTGGGCAATAATCATAGCATATGGAGTATACAAAAAATTCATCCACCCCAGTGGTCCTGATCTTGATAAGATCAAATATACCGAAAGTCCTACGACAACTGGAGGAAGGCCCATTAGCGTATTAAATAGTAAAATTAAAAAATTTCTCCCGAAAAATCTATTAATACCCAAAACTATTCCTAGTGGAACAGCTACCAAACACGACAAAATCAAGGCAGTAAAACTTACTTTTATAGATAGCCAAACTATCTCAAAAACTACCTCATCAAAGCTAATGATTAACACCAAAGCTAAATTTAATATTTCTATAATAAAATCCATGTGAAAATAGCTACAAAAATTACAAAACTAAAACAACTCGTAAGGTAAAAACTTAACCATAGAACCTACTTTAACGTTTGTTACATCTTCACCCAATTCAACTAAGCCGTCAGACCAAGATAAACTGCTTATTCTTCCAGATCCTTCAGATTTAAATATTTCCACGGATCCCATCGGATCTATTCTGGCTCTTAAAAATTCTGTGCGCCCTTTCTTTTTTAATTTAGAAAAATTAGACTTTATAAGAAAGGATTTAGGCTCTGAAAATGTGCCCCCTGCTAATGAGTCTAAAGAAGGCTTTAGAAAGATAAGGGCACAAACAAAAGCAGCAACAGGATTTCCTGGCAAAGAATAAATGGGGATTCCCTCTATAAAACCCATAGCAAAAGGTCTTCCTGGTTTAATTGCCACTCTCCACAAAACTAAATCACCCTCTGAATTCAAAAGTTTTGACACAAAATCTCTATCTCCAGCTGAAGCTCCCCCGGTAGCCACAATTAAATCTAATTTACCCTTGTTAGACTTTATTTTTGATTTAAGACTTTCCTCACAATCTCTAACAATACCTAAATCAAATGTGTTGTGCCCCCAGCTCTCAAGCTTTGATATTATCATCGGCCTATTGGAATCATAAATCTGAAAATTTTCTGCCCTTTTATTATCGTCAACCAATTCATCTCCAGTCGAAAGGACTCCAATATTTAACCTTTCAACAACATTTACATCCAGTACACCCACCGAAGTGAGCAATGCTAAATCCTGAGACCTTAATTTATGGCCCCTTTTGAACAACAATTCGCCAGCTTTTTTATCCTCACCCTCATTTCTTGTATTCTCCCCTTTCTTTATCTTAGTGGGTACTTCAAAATTTGATGTCTGCTTTAAAATATCTTCCTTTAAAATAACTGTGTCAGTTCCAGGAGGTATAGGGCCTCCAGTTAGAATCTTCACGCCTTCACCTTTTGATATTTTCTCACTTGGAAATTTTCCTGGGCCAATGGTATGAGAGGTTATCTTTATAATTCGACTTTCCCCATTTTTGGGGTATCGAAAAGCGAATCCATCTACTGCAGAATTAGACAAAGGCGGACTAGATCTTTGAGCAAATACATTCCTTGATAAAATGCATCCCATTGAATCAAAAGTTTTAACCTTTTTTTCAGTTTTCTTTGGAACAATGCAGCTTTTTAATTTGGCAAGAGCCTCAGGTACAGGGGTCCAATAAAAACCTTTTGGAAGACCAATTTCTTCCTTTATATTAACTTTTTCTGTCATTATTTTCCCAAATACAATTCGTGAACCGAAACTGCCGTTCTATCTATAAAATCAACAATTTTTTTTATTTCATCAAACTTAAATTGTTCCTGCTTACAGTTAAAATCTTTTAAGTCATGCACTATTCCTATAATGCTAGAATCCGATTCTATTAGGGGCTTTTTCGGGCAACCTAGTCGATAGCATTCGATTTTAGGGTGTTTTTCACTTTTGTACCCTTCGACTATAATGAAGTCTACTGGGTCAAGCTTTCCTAAAAGTTTCTCGAGGGCTGTATCTTTTTCATATGCCTGAGAACTTATCATTGCCCATAGGTTTTCTGAAGAAACAATGACCTGAGTGGCCCCTGCTTGGCGGTGTCGATAGCTATCCTTTCCTTCCTTGTCAATTTCAAACTCATGATGTGCGTGCTTAATCGAAGAAGCAGTGTAACCTCTGTTTACTAGATCTTTAATTATTTTTTCGACCAGTGTGGTTTTTCCTGAGTTCTTCCAACCAGCAATACCAAATATCTTCAAATAAAATCTCCAATCAAAAGTTTCTCTGCCAATTGTAAATCTTCTTCGGTATTGATGTTAAAAAATGGATCAAATTTTTCAATTTTGAATTTCATATTTTTCACATTAAATTTATCTGTCCAGGATACTATCTTACGCAAACCGTCACGTAAGGACAACTCAAGGTTTTCTCTTAACTCGATAGACCACATGCAAAATGTTGGATGCCTTTCAACATTACCCTCATCATCCTCTGTGCAAGCCATAACTATGTCATATTTTTCTATATAATCTTCAAAATTACTGAAAAGATTTTCTGGGAAAAATGGAGTATCTGCAGCCACCGTTAAAACCTTAGTATATCCTATTTCCTCTGCCCACTTCATAGCTGATAAAACTCCAGCTAGTGGACCCAAATACCCACCTATAGTGTCAGTTAAAAGTGGAAGATTATAGACTTCGAAGCTTCTGTAATCAGAATTAACATTCAATGCAATATTCTTAGTAGAGGTGTTTAGTTTTGATAGCACGTGTTCTATGAGTCTCTTATTTCCTAATTTCATAAGAGCTTTATTTTTTCCATGCATTCGCGATGATTTTCCACCAGCAAGGATTACTGCAGGTACTCTATTCCCTGGGTCTTTTGTAAGCTTAGCTAAATCTTCCAAATTTTAACGCTTTATTTCTCATCAAAAATTAGATTTTTTGATCCAGTTAAACATAAAAATCGCTCTCCTCTAAGCCGCCCCACCATTGTTAAACCAACGGATTTGGCTATTTCTACACCCCAAGCCGTAAATCCTGAGCGTGACAATAGAATAGGGATACCCATGATTGCTGCTTTTATGACCATCTCTGAAGTTAGTCTTCCAGTTGTATAGAGAATTTTGTCTTCACCTACTACATCATTATTTAGCATCCATCCGGATATCTTATCTACAGCATTATGCCGCCCGACATCTTCCATATATACCAGAGGCCCAGAATAGTCGCAAAGGACAGTTCCATGAATGGCACCAGTCTCAAGATATAGGCTTGGAGTTGTGTTGATTTTTCGTGCGAGATCATAAAGAATGGATACTTTAATTTCTCTAGGACTTAATTTAATTTCGTCAATTTCATCCATCAAGTTTCCGAAAACGGTTCCCAAAGCACATCCGCTTGTTCTTATTTTTTTCTTGGAGTTAATCTCATAGCGAGTTTCATCTACTGTTCGTACTACCACTACGTTCAATTCTTGATCAAAATCTACTGACTTTACCTCTGTTTTTTCCTTAATTATTCTTTGATTAAAGAGAAATCCCAATGCGAGAAGTTCTGGATAATCACCAATTGTCATACTAGTTACGATTTCGGCACTATTAAGAAAAACTGTAAGAGGTTTTTCTAAGGTTACATTTGCTGTAACCTCTTCTCCTATTTGATTTATACCTTTTACCTCACTGGATAGATTTTTAAGATCTATATTTGGAGGTACAATATATGATGACACCAATTTCTCAGTCCAAAATTAAATATCAAGAGTATTTTCTTTTTCCCAGGAAGAAAAATGAGATACATAAGAATTCCATTCTTCCATCTTAAGTTTGACAAAAGCTTCTGAAAATTCCTGCCCCATAGCCTCTTTAAATATACTATTTGAATCAAATTCTCTCAAAGCATCCAACAAGTTTAATGGGAGTTTTTTCGCTCCACTTATTGCCTCTCGGTTTTCATACATATTTACTTCAGATCTCTCTCCAGGATCCGTGCTCTCCTTCAAACCATCCATACCAGCTGCAATTATTGCAGCCTGGAGTAAGTATGGATTAGCGGCACCATCTGGTAATCTTAGTTCAAACCTTCCTGGACCTGGAACTCTAACCATATGTGTCCTATTGTTAGATGTCCAAGTAACGGTATTTGGAGCCCAACTAGCTCCACTTAACGTCCGAGGGGCGTTAATTCTCTTATAGGAATTAACGGTAGGATTGGTAATTGCAGTCATGGATGTTGCATGGTTAATTATTCCACCCAGAAAATTTAATCCTTTTTTGGAAAGTCCCAGCTCTTCACTATCATCAGCAAAGACATTATTTTGCCCTGTCAAATCCCAAACAGAGATATGTGCATGACAACCATTACCTGTCAAATGCTCCACCGGTTTTGGCATGAAGGTGGCCCTCAATCCATGCTTCTCCGCTATTGATTTAACCATAAATTTAAAGAACGAATGTTTATCTGCAGTCTTTAAAACATCATCAAATTCGAAATTCATTTCGAATTGCCCGTTAGCGTCTTCATGATCATTTTGGTATGGACCCCAACCAAGCTCAAGCATGTAATCGCAAATTTCAGCAATCACATCGTATCTGCGCATTAGTGCTTGCTGATCATAGCACGGCTTAACAGCATTATCATAAGGATCGGAAATATCTGAACCATCAGGTAAAAGGAGAAAAAATTCAGCTTCAATACCTGTCTTAACTCTTAAGTTGCTTTCTAAAGTTTTACTAATCAGAGATTTTAGAACATTTCTTGGAGCCTGTTTAACTGGATCGGCATCAATAAAACAATCTGCTGCCAACCATGCAACATCTCTCTTCCAAGGAAGCTGTATTACGCTCTCTGGATCCGGCACAGCTAACATATCAGGATGCGCTGGGGTCATATCAAGCCAACTGGCAAAGCCAGCAAATCCTGCACCATCTTCCTGCATATCAGCAATAGCCTCAGCGGGTACAAGTTTTGCTCTCTGAACTCCGAAAAGGTCTGTAAATGATATCATAAAATACTTAACTTTTTTTTCTTTTGCAAACTTTTCAAGTTCCTTCACAACACTACCTTTCAAATTATATAACTCAGTACTATTCAAGCTATTATAAAAAACCTGCATGCACAACGAAATCTAGCGTCCGAAGACAAAAAAGGGATTAAAATTACGCTTTAGCATTGATAATCAGAACTATAGGGTGTTATTTTAGTGATAGAGGTAAATGAATGACAGATAACCAGATAAATTTTATTGGATGGATACTGTTCGTAATATCCGCACTAGGATTTGTTGTTGCAAGCGTAGGCTCATTTTGGTCCATGTTTGGATCAATATTTTTCTTGGTCGCCTGCCTGGTGTTTCTCATCCCATTCTTTAGAAAAAAGTAAGGTTTGTCTTTAATTTTTGGAATTACTGCAGCTGCTCTATGGGGCTTGCACGATCTTCTAGTACGGTTGGTTAGTCAAAGACTTGGCGTATTAAACTCTTTAATTTGGGTAATTTTTTTCGGAACAATATTTTTGTTCCTTTTTTCTTTAGCCCATTTTAACTCGATAGCAATCTATCCTGAAAACCTGTTTCAAGATTTCTTTTCCCACCAAGAAATTCTTCTATCGGGAATATTTTTTTCGATAGCCATGTTGGCTTTGTTTAAATCTTTAAAAATTGGACCAGTAGCGATCGTAGCTCCACTAATTGGTATCTACCCAATAATTTCCTTGATCTTGGCCTATTTAGCAGGTGCCGAAATCAGATTAATTTTTTGGCCTTTAGTTTTTCTTGTGGTTTTAGGCATTTCTGTAATTAGTATAGCCACCCCGGCAGAAAACTCACAAAATGAATTAGATTCTCAAAGAAAATACTGGTCTATAAAGCATCATTTTCCAGTGATTATTTATTCCTTACTGGCAGCAGTATCTTTCGCCATTACTTTTCACTTTGGTCAACAAGCATCAAACTCAAGTAATACTCTCGAAGTTTCCCTTCATTCAAGAATAGTAACTTTTACAGTCATTTTTCTTGTTTTCATCTTCACTCAAACCATTATTATACCTCGTGCAAGAGAAATCTTTTTCTTAGGGTTAATGGGGCTGCTAGACGTTGCAGCTATCAGCCTTGTTTTTGGTGCTGGAAAGTTAGAGATGCCAGCTCTTGCACCAGTGGCAGCCGCAAACTTTGGGATATTTACCTTGGTACTAGCCTATTTTATTTTAGGCGAGAAGTTAAACACTCTACAAGTTGCAGGTATAATTTCTGTTTTTTCTTGTCTAACTGTTATCTTACTTGTCTAATAAAAGATTAATTATTCAAAACATTGGAAGCCCTATGAATAAAATAATGAAAGAATTTCCCCCAAAAAAACAAGATCAAGTAACTTTAGAAAATTGGCGCAAGCATCCCTATAGTAGCTGGTCTTTTAGTAACGTAAGAGAGCTAATTCCAACTTCTGAAATTCAAAATGACCCTTCCAAGATCTGGGAATTGGGAACGAGTAACACCCAAAATGAATTGGTAACTGATAAGGAATTAACTGATTTATCCGTCGACTCTGTTGTCGTTTTACAGAAAGGAAATATTGTCTTTGAAACGTACCAAAATAATATGGATCAAAATAAAAAGCATATTTTATTCTCAGTTTCAAAATCTATTTTAGGACTTTTATGTGGAATTTTAGAGAAAGATAAACTTTTAGATACAAGAGCATTGGTCTCTAAGTACATTCCTGAAATTAAAGGAACAGCCTACGAAGACGCTTCCATAAGAGACTGTTTAGATATGCAAGTAGGTATATATTTCGACGAAGACTATCTGGCAACAAGTGGACCCATAATAACTTATCGCTATGCCGCAAACTGGAATCCCACCCCTGACTCAGAAAGGCAGCTGGGTCTGCGTTCATTCCTGCAAACTCTCAAGGAGAGAGACGGAGATCATGGTCATAAATTTCACTATGTTTCTCCAAATACAGACTTACTTGGCTGGGTCATTGAGAGAGTTTCTGACGATCAATACTCAAATGTTATTTCTGAAAAACTTTGGAAACCTTTAGGGGCAGAACAACCTGGCTATATAACTGTTGACCGATTTGGAGCTCCTCGTTCTGCAGGGGGAAAATGCTTCACCACAAGGGACTTAGCTAGAGTAGGAATGATGATCTATCAGAATGGTTCTGGGCATAGTCAGCAAATTGTGCCAGAGAGCTGGATCGAGGATATATTTAATAACGGAAGTAATAGTGCTTGGGATTTAGGAGATATGGCCCCAGATTTCCCTAATAAAAATGTAGCCTATAGATCAAAATGGTATAGCCACAAGGGCTCTAATCCCATGATCCATGGAATTGGAATTCATGGCCAATATCTCTTTGTCGATAGAGTTCGAGAAATTTCAATATCGTGGTTTTCTAGTGATAATGATCCTCTTAGCAAGGAGAGACTTCCTAAAGTGCTAAGCGTTGTAAACAGAATTCGGGACAATCTAACTTAATACCTAAAATTAATCTGCCTTATCAAAGTTAACTTCAATGCCTGCCAACATGCTTGCTTTCTCTTTGACGTAAAGAGGGTCACCAGTAGTTAAACATATTGAATTCGTCATCTCCCCGACCTTATCTGGATGTCTAATAAGATAGTCCTTTAGACTTTCAGCAACAATATCGGCATGATCTAACATTTGCACTCCCTTCTCAAAGTGCTTTTGAAAAAAATTACTTACTAATGGATAATGAGTACATCCAAGTACTATTATTTCTGGTTTTGGCAATCTTTGAAGCAACTGATCCACATAAAGTTTTACAAGTTGTTCGGCAAGATACAAGTCTCCTAATTCTATTGCATCAACTAGTCCATCACACGGTTGGGATTCTACATTAACGCCAATTGCCCTAAAACCTAATGCCCTTTCAAAAGCTTTGCTAGCAACAGTAGATGGAGTAGCGAAAAGAGCGACATCTCTAATTGAAACTTTTCTAGGAGGAGAATTATCTCCCCACTGTCTTTCTGTAATTTTCTCAATTAGAGGAACAAATACTCCAAGCACCCTTTTATCATTAGGAACCCACTCCTCCTGCATTTTTCTTAAGGCTACTGCTGAAGCGGTATTACATGCTATAATCACTAACTTGCAACCTTTTTCAAAAAGGACCTGAACTCCTCTGCAAGTCATCTGGTAGATCTCTTCTGGAGATCTGGTGCCATAAGGAGTATTGGCATTGTCACCAAGATATATGATTGGTAAATCTGGCAGCCTTTCCCTAATCCTAAAAAGGACGGTCAAGCCTCCTAGACCAGAGTCAAAAATGCCTATTGTCAAAATTTTTTCCGTTCTATTTTAATTAGCAATACACCCTAGGTAGCCCAATTAACGTGAAACCAATGCCTTAGCAAAATCAGATACCTTCTTCAGCTTATCAGCACTTACCTCTGTTTGATACCCTTTTGATTCGACAAAACCAATAACTTTTTCTGTCGCAACATTTCCCTTCGAACCCGGAGCATATGGACAGCCTCCAAGACCTCCAACAGAGGAATCAAATGTTCTTAAACCTTTCTCCAGACTAAGCCCAATATTCTCTAAGGCTTTTCCGTTTGTGTCGTGAAAATGACCCGCTAATTTCAGAGGCGATACTTCAGAAAGCAAGTAATCATAAAGTCTTCCAAGTGAGCAGAGGTTTGACAAACCAATAGTATCGCCAAGGCTTATCTGATAACATCCTAACTTAAATAATTGCCTAGCAACCTTAAGGACAGCGCTAGGTTCTATTTTGCCTTCATAAGGGCAATCAGTAATGCAAGAAATATATCCTCGGACAGGAATATTTTGTTTAAGCGCTTCAAAAATTAAGGGGTGAAATCTTTCAAAGCTCTCCTCGATTGAGCAATTAATATTTTTTAGACTAAAGGTCTCAGATGCTGCTGCAAAAACTGCAACTTCGTCCACATTTGCTGACTTCGCCGCATTTAATCCTTTCATGTTTGGCGTCAGGGCGGTGTATTTAACGGACGAATTTCTAGTAATATTTTCAAACACATATTTTGCATCTGCAAGTTGTGGAATCCATTTAGAACTTACAAAACTCGATACTTCAATTTTCTTGATACCACACTCAGAAAGAGCATCTATAAGTTTTATCTTATCCCCAGTATTAATGTTTGTTTTCTCATTTTGTAAGCCATCACGAGGCCCAACCTCAAAGATCTCTACAACTTTAGACAACCTAACCTTCTACTTCTAATAATGGTTGATTTTCAGATACCTGATCACCTTCGAGAACATTGAGATTCTTTATTGATCCATTACAAGGTGCTAATACTTGCTGTTCCATTTTCATTGCTTCTAAAATTAACAGAACATCACCTTTTTCCACAATATCTCCCTCAGAAATAAATAATTTTTTAACTACCCCCGGCAACTTAGCACGTAAAACTTTTTCAAAACCAGCCTCTCGATCGGAATCATCAAAAGATTTAGAAACCACTTTAAACACTTCGTTCTTATTGAAAATCTGAAAAACATTTTTTGAAAGATTATTGTAAAAATACTCTTCTTTGATTCCTTCTCTAATAATCACTGCAGAGTTTTTCTCTCGCCTAAATTTAACTAAAATTTTCTGATCATTTATTTCACATGCAAGTCCATCCAAGCCATCAAAGGCATAAAATATAGAAAAATCTTCACTGTTCACAGAAATATCAATCGTTCTTCTAAGAGAATTAAAGTTTGTCCAGCCTTTAAGCGTTGACCATGGGTCACCATCATTTATTTCAGATGGATTAAAAAACTTTATTACGGCAGCTACCAATATTTCATCAATGATTTTAGCATTTTCAACTAAAGGATCCAGATTGCTAGCCAAAAACCCAGTATCAACCTTTCCATTAGAAAACGAATTATTATTCAGTATTTTCAATAAAAATATGATGTTAGTAGCGATACCTTGTACGTTAAATTCATTTAATGAGTTAATTTTTTTACGGATGGCCTCATTTCTATCTTTTCCATGAATAATCAGTTTTGCTATCATTGGATCATAAAAGGGTGTTACGACAGCACCTTCATGGATTCCGTGGTCAAGACGAGTTTCACCTGACACAAAATGCGTTGCATTTTTTGGAAAACTTATTTCAGAAATTTTTCCTATAGATGGCAAAAAATCATTTTGCGGGTCCTCCGCATATATCCTGCTTTCTATAGCATGGCCGAGACATTGAATATCCGTTTGCTTAATATTTAATGGATTTCCAGAAGCAATATCCAATTGTAATTCCACAAAATCTAATCCTGTAATGGCTTCGGAAACTGGATGCTCAACCTGTAACCTAGTGTTCATTTCCATGAAAAAAAATTCATCCTCCTTATCGCCAGAAGAAGTAGTTACCAGAAATTCTACAGTTCCAGCCCCAGAATAATTAATTTCTTTTGCAACTTTTAAAGCTGTCTCGTAGAGCCTCTCTTTTATCTCTCCTGACAAAAAAGGTGCTGGCGCTTCTTCGATGAGCTTTTGATATCTTCTTTGAATAGAACATTCACGTTCGAAGGTATGGATACAATTGCCGAAATCATCTGCAAAAACTTGAACTTCTATGTGTCTAGGTGCCTCGAAGTATTTCTCTAAAATAATTTGATCGTCTCCGAACACCGCCAAACTTTCACTCTTCGCAGCCTCCAATTCTGACAAAAAATTTTCAGAGGAAGTAACCAAGCGCATTCCCTTTCCACCGCCACCCGCTCTAGGCTTAATTAATATTGGAAAGCCAACTTCTAAAGCCTTTGAATATAGAAAATCATGCGACTGAATATTGCCATGGTAACCTGGAATGACAGGAATTTCAGATGCCACTGCCATATCTTTTGCCTGGTCCTTCATACCCATAAGCCTAATTGTTTCAGGCTTTGGGCCAATAAATTTTAAACCGTTCTCTAAAACCATGCTGGCAAACTCGGGATTTTCCGACAAAAACCCGTATCCCGGATGAATCGCCTCTACATTATTTTCAATAGCTACATTCAGTATTGCTTCCATTGACAAATAACTTTGTTTAAT
>Ga0066861_10000039_pt1 | contig 31478 bp, 32 predicted proteins | sample ETN02SmetaG_3_FD_66434 | JGI IMG/M metagenome (GOLD analysis project Ga0066861, IMG submission 66434) | Marine microbial and viral communities from oxygen minimum zone, Eastern Pacific Ocean - ETNP2014F10-02SV257 | ecosystem: Environmental > Aquatic > Marine > Oceanic ... | reverse complement strand
TTATAAGAAACCAGGAGCATTAATACCACATATTTATGGATTTAATGAATTACCAGAAAATAAAACTATAATGCATGCATTGAAACATATTAAATATAATTTAGATAAGGATTTGGTGATTCCTAACTGTTCCGAATATTGTTGTGGTAACTGTTTTATGAAAATAAATAACCAAATGTGTTTTGCTTGTAGTACACGTATTTCCAATACAAATGTGATAGAACCCATACAGCCTCCACCATTTGAATCTATGCTCGAATTACCAATATTGAATAGAATATTTATTAAAAAAGATGAAGAGGCGCTGTTTGCTGCGTCCGCCGACGAGTCAGAAGTTGCGATTTAAGTATAGACATAAAACTATGCTTGTTTGACAAGTCTAACAATTTCATATTCGAATCTATGTAGTTAATATCAATTATTATGTTTTTTGCACTAATAGTATACCAATATTTACTTGATAAATTAAAAAAAGTAAAGTCTATTAATGATTCAAATGAAAGATTTATATCATATTTGGGTATTTTAGTTTCAATTCTCCAAATGGTATTATTAAATATTTTTATAAGTTGTGACTCATACAAATACTCATAATACTTAACACAAGATTTTTCCAATTTTTTTATATCACATAAATAAGTTTTAATATTATTAATACAATCCAATGGTAATGATTCTATGTTACACATATAAACATCCACCAAATAGAACAAACATTATAATTTAATTATAAGGTGTCTTCTTTCTTTTATAGCTATAGGAAGAGTCGTGTATTTTGGTATGTATATATCAAGAAACCAGTTTGTAAATCTCTTCTGATGACTTTCATCTTGGATATATGTACATATAATTTCAAATGGTTCCAAAATAGCTTTTTGTATCATTTCAGAAGGGTTGGGTAAATAACCGAGTATTTCTCCCACAATATCTTTAGGCATTAGCATACATTTCTGGTAAAGCTCATAATTTGGTAATTTCTTTTCGAAATTTTGTATATATTTGACAATTTCTATCTCCTTATAATTAATTTTATCAGTAATCTCTATTTCATTTTGTGGTGTCAGAATATGAACGCGTTGATGCCTTTCTTTATTTTCATTATGCCAACAATACACCGGCCACAAATTAGTCGCAAAATGTTCGGGTTCAATGATTTCAGTCAATTTAGCAATTCTTATTCTTCTTCTTTTCTCTTGGCGTAATCTTTCGACTTTATCTCTTTTTGTTTCATATTCCCAACATAAAGGTTTTAAACCATTTTGTTCATATAATAAATTAGCATAGGAGATTAAAGTATCAATAGAATATCTTTTCAGATATATAGTGAATTGATTATTATCAGAAACTATATTTATACTTGGAATCGCGACCAGTGCGCGTGCTAGTGTGCGTTCTAGTGCGCGATCTGGTGCGCGTTCTCGTAAAATACGATTTCTATATAATGTATACAAAGCATTAATGTGCGTACCGGGCTGTGCGTCCACGTCCAATATTTTTTCAATTATTAGTTGTTTTCTGTTAGGCTTTATTTCAAATGTAAATGATCCAACCATTGTATTAATTAATATATTTATATAATTCTTATTCGATGTTAGAGAAAAAACACAATTTATTCCAACAATCGCGCATATAGGACATCAGCTATCGCAGCTATCGCCTGTCCCAAATTTTCTGGACCATATTCATACTTAGGTTGTTTACATGCACTAAAAATTACAATATCACGATTGGAGACTAATATAAAAAACCTTAATTATTTCAATCATTTTGAGTTATAATTGGAATAATTAAGATTATTTTAGATGAATAAGAAATAATTAAAACAATAGGATTAATAATGGTTCTGCGCGCCAGGCGGCCACGCGCCGCGGGAGGCAATTCCTGCGCGCGACCCGACACCGTTCACGCTAGCCCAAGGCGACGGCGTTACAAGTGAAGTGTTATAATCCTGTATATGTTCCCATGGTGGAATACCAATACGCCACCCGTCATCTTCATTTACGCGGGGTCGTCGAATGACTGGCCCACGGACCTCGCGAAGCGCGTGGCCCAGCCACATAATGGCATATAATATCTTAAACATTTTATATATTATAATAATAGAGTCGTTCATTTTTATATTTAATTAGCCTGCACATCAAGATCTACGATATTAACATATTAATAATGTATTAACATATTAATAATGTTAAATTTCTTTACTACATGGAACACAACTATGGTATTGATACCATATTTAAGAAAGAATGAATCAAGAAGTTTAATGGCATTATCGTCATGTGTCGCACTCGGTGGTGCAGGTATTCTCGTTTCTAATTTTAAATATAACCAATGGTGTTGGAAAGATCATGAAATAAAAAAATGGAAGTATCTAGTGTTAGAAGGATTAATTCATCAATTACCATTTTTTTATATGATAAATATGGAGCCAACTGGAAGTGCATTTAATTCAATTATTCCAGTAACAGTATATTGTTCGTTAGTTAAAAATCCATATAAAGTTTGTGGACATAAATTACAGAATTATTATGGCATAATTCTTATTGGTGTCGTTTCACCAATTGTTCATATTATGACAAGAAACCGACGTTCTAATAAGACATAAATTCATTTTCAGCATTCCATATTTGTTCCAAATATTTTTCATTATTTTCATTTTTACAGACTTTGTACATTACGCATCCGAGTTGATTACTTGTTAAATACATTATTGTATCACCAATATATGAAGCATTCAAACAAATTTCCAGTTGCTCATAATTTTCCCATATTCTAAAATGTTTTGGTTTTCGCGCATATTCTTTAATAATATTAGCTAATTCTGATATATTAAATACTTTGTAAGCATTATTCATATTGTTTATACTATTAATGAATAACTATGAATCATTTTTATAAAAAAAATGAAGTCATTTTATTGTATATTGGTAGATATAAGTAAAAATGTATCCCATGCAAGAATTTTCTGCATATGTATTCGATCCATCATTAGGGCATGATGTGATTAATGTTATAAGAAAATTTCTTATTAATCCATTTAATGAAATTAAAGTTAAGGGTACTCGTTCTCGCGCCAGATATATTATGAGATTATTGAAACATGATTATACAACACAAGATGGTATTGAATGGGCTCATTATACAAATCGATTTTGTTATTGGGGATCTTTGGGTTATCTTATTCAAGAAATAGTTACTGACCAAGAGTATATGATTAAACAACTGGACAAGTGTTCTACTTGTTCAAGACAGCGCCACCAGCACCGCTATGTTCGTCGGCAACATCGAGACAAACGTAGTTCTGCCAGATTTAATGCTAAGATGTTCTTAGCTGGAAAATATGGCGATTGTCAATGTTTATGTGGACACTTTTCAAGTCTACTTCTTTCGCATCCCTGTCTGCCTCCAGGTGCACCTCGAATGCATCCCGGATTTCCTGAGTCGCCACCAGTTAGCGATAATGAGGATAATGATGAAATTAATAACCATAATCAGGAAGTTTGGGAAGCTTGGGAACAACAGGATGAAGTTTTATATACTCATCCATCCTATGAGTAGGAGGGCGTCGCGGCGGGTGTCCCCGCATAGGGCAAAAAAATGACATGATTTTTTTTCTAGATTGGAATATATAATAAAAGTCGATTAGTAAAAATGCATCCTATTCAACTATGTTCAACATATGTATTCGATTCAGCATTAGGACACGATGTGATGAATCTTATAAGAGGATTTATTATGAATCCATTGACTGAAATTAAATTGAAAGGTACTATTTCTCGCTGCAAAATGCTTGCAAATTTCCATAAACAACAACTCGGACTTGGTTGGTGGGAAACCGAAGGCACCGCGTGGAGTCATTTACATAATATTATGTGGAAATATAACATTGCAGACAGAGATTACATGATTAAACAACTAAATAAGTGTACTTGTTCTTATTGTTCAAAACATAAAGAACCTAATGATTTGAGCGCGCGCGTGCGCGCGGCGGGACCATTTTCTTGGGAAAAGGCTTCTGGAATAAGATTAGCAGAAAATGGAGATATGTATGATTCATTAAATGATGACAGAAAATTACCAAACACATATTCTAATTTGAAAAAATGCTTTTCTTGGGCGAAAGATACAAAGAAGCTTTCTTGTCCGTGTAGATACTTTTCAAGTTCACTTGCTCAGTCAATAGAAGATTTGAAAGATGGAGAGCCGAACTTTGAACGGCCGCCGATCTACTACACGAACCCGGACTTTCGCCCGATATACGATTCGACAGGGTACAAAATATCTTACTGGGATATGGTTGGAGATCCAATTGCAGGGCAATGGAATAATGGTTTTCAAAAAGATCAATATGACAATGAGGAACTATATTTCTATCTAAGTAAAGTAGAGATGGATAGAAAGTTCTCTAGAAAATATGGAAGAGAACGCGAATGGTATGACAATAATGGTTGGATCGACTACGACGACGACCGTGGGATCCCACAAGGTGTTGTTCCTCTCGGAGAAGAAGTTGCTGTAATTGATCTAGAACCCAGTCCTTGGGAAAGTTATACTGACTTAGAATATATTGATTCCATCGGAAAAGGAAAATACTATTACAACAAGAAGACTGGTGAAACAACTACAAAACGCCCCGAAGGATTATATATAGAGGACAGCTATTATTGGCGCTCTATACGCAAAAGTTATGAAGAATCCAAAGAATCTGAAAGTGATGACGAATCCGAAGAATCTGAAAGTGATGATGAATCATTTAAGAACTATTATAGCATATTAAGAAGCTCATAAAAACAACAAAACCAAACAAAAATCAAAAAAACAACAAAACCAAATAAAAATCAAAAAACAACAAAACCAAATAAAAATTTTTTTATTTAGACATTTGCATAATGTTCTTGCATTTATTTGCTATAGTACTGCATTTATTTGCTATAGTACCAAAAAATCCGATATGACTAAATTCAATTAAAGAACTTTTTTTTTCGAAAATAGTTACATGATTTGGAGGAATATAATATGTTTGTCCGGCTTTGATTATATGTATTGTTGAACTATCTGTTGTCATCAATATCTTCATTATTCCTGATTCCAAATAGCCATAGTGTGCTAGTTTAAAACTAGGTTGATTTGGTTCAGGTAAATACCCCTCTTCTATTTCAATTCTACGTAATTGCATTTTATCTATATTTTTAATCCAAATTCTACATTGTTTTCCAAATTTTCCAAATACTTTTGTTGGAGGACCTATATCACTTTCATCTCTTGGAAAGCATACTATTGGAATTCTTGTCATATATGTAATTTGAAAATATTTTAAATTATATAAGGTAATGATAACGAAACAAGTAAGAATATATGCATTATTAACAGCATATTCTTGGCCAAAACGACGGCCCGAATATACTGGATTTAGAAGCAAATATCTTCTTCGAACTGTTAGAAAAGTTAATTTAAAAAGTAAATTATTAAAGGATTATAAATTACTTGATAAACATTCTAATACATTTATGTGTGTCTTTCATAACGAGAAGAATAATGAAATAGTATACACAATTAGAGGAACAGACTTAACAAGATTTGAAGAAAATGATGTTTTTATGGATTTTCAAGTTTTACGTGGTACAGAAAAACTCAATAAGAGATTTAAAAACTGTTACGACAAACTATTTGAGATACTAAAAGAATATCCTAAGTGTAAGTTCACCATATGTGGTGGTTCTCTTGGTGGGCGTATTGCAATAGATTTACTTGACAGTGATTTGGGTAATAAAGTAACACAAGTTCATGTGTTTAATTGTGCAACATCACTTACACATTTATACAAGTCTGCTAAGTGTATATCTAATGAAAGTAGTAATGAAAACAATTATTGTAAAAATAGAATGAATAAGCTTCATATTCATCTCGTGAATAATGACCCAATTTCTATATTAAGTATGGGAGAAATATCAAAAACCAAAACCGTTTATCCGAAAAAGTCAGAAACATCACAAAGATATTTGAAAGGTAAAAACAAGAAAATAAAAATGGCCCATTCAATACTCAATTTTATTTAGGCTCTATAAAATATATAGATTATATTATGAAATGGATATATGTATTTAGTATTATAATTTTTTCTATTGTTATTGTGTCCTTCTTTCACGTAAAAGAATCATATACTGTAAGTCCTGAAGAAAGACAACGAATAATTCAATTATTCAGGATCAGATTAAAAAATGCACATAACAGTTTATTAAAGACTACTAAACACAAAAAAGGACTATATTATTCCAATAAATCTAAAGAGTATGATTTATGTAGGAAAATATATGATCCTGAAATCAGAAAAAGAGAGATATCTATTATCCCTCGAATTTTAACCAAAGATGAATGTGATATTATTGTTAAAGAAGGAGAAGAATATGCAAATGCCAATAAATGGACAACAGATAGACATGACGCCTATCCAACAACAGACAATGAGATTACAAAGCAATGGTATTCGTATAATAAAATTGTATATTCAATACACAATAAAATTATTCCTGAAATAGTTAAATTATTTAAGGTTAATCCAGAAATAATTGGTATTAATGAGATATTTATTTCAAAATACTCTGATGGTGGTCAAACATATTTGAAACCACATAGAGATGGTTCTGAATTTAGTTTTATAATTTCATTAAATAGTGATTTTACTGGCGGTGGAACTGAATTTATTAATTTAAACAAACATGTATTATTGAAAACAGGTGATTGTTTAGTATTTTCTGGCCAAGAGAAACACAAAGGTGTGAAAATAAAATCAGGAACTCGGTACATTATAGCCGGTTTTTTAGGAATAATTAAGGAGGATGAGTTTTGTGAAAATTGGGCTAAAGTTTATACAAATTTGTCAGAATCAGAATCAGAAGATGATTAAAATAATTTTAATTTATTAATATAATGTATAGTCGATTGATTGGTTATATTTTAGCAGTAATAGCAATATATTTACTTATTCACTATTTACTTTCAAGACAATACGAGTCATTTATAGATGATAACCGATCGTGCCCTATCGACGACGAGGGCCGATTCGTGGACAGCCGCCCACCAGAGTGTTCTGAATGGGCAACAAAGTGCAGGGGCGAGACCGGGGTTCCCCATCCACTTGAGGCGAATTGGTCTGCGAAGGGGTTTTGGAAATTTAAGTGTTCTGCCCCTCTTATTCAAGAATTATATACTATACCGTTCGACCGCATCGACTTCGATGCCGAAAAACTCCTGAAGCGCGTCGGCGCGCCGAAAGGGTGTGTCGCATGCCCGTCCAAGCGACCCGCAAAGGGCGTCGGGAAGAGCAGGCGTAAAAATCCTACAATATTTTTAGATGAAGAAACAAATATACTTTTATATAATAACACTGCCGAGACGTCTCTACGCTTTTGGCACCACAACGACGACGCCGAGGCGCCGTCGCGCACTCTGGATGACCCGAACGAAACCTTTTTCTCGGACATTAAACTGATCGTCGACAATAACCCTGATACTCAAAAAAGGATCAAGGACCTTCCACCTGGTGAGTATATATATGGACATAATAGCGGTGGGGGCTTCACGGGGGATGGTAAAATACTTGTGTATAAAAGTACTTGGAAGCCTGATGTTATAGTTGAAATAAAGAAGGATGCAGCAAATTATAAAATTGCAGTCACAGGTGACCGAGGCAGAGGCGACGGCGATTCAGAAGTTACTATCGTAGGCGACACGGACCCGGAGGATTACTGGACTATAATAGCTACTGAATTGACGACGGAGCAGCCATCTCCCTCGGAGGTAACAATAAATATACCAGCAGGTAAAATTGTTCAATTTAATACTTTCAGGTCGCAGGGCTCGGAGCAGCTGTCTAGTGAAAATGCAGTAATTACTATTTTAAAAGATGGTGAGGTTGTTGCGGCGCCATGGCAACCGTCCAGTGAAGAATTTGATTGTAGTGAAAGTATTGCATTATTTAAAGCGGACTTCTTCCCGGGCGATTTTACAATTAAATATGAGCCTGATGAGGAAAAAAATTTTACTTGGTCTAAAATAAAAATAAATATCCAGCAGCAAGACCAAGACACGGTCACGAATTTTGAGGAGTGTAAAGAGGCGTGTCCGAATTCTATGCCTGAGTGTCTTGATGCTTGCGAATCGCAATATAATACTGTTGCGGAAGAAGAAGCTAGTTCACATAAATGTGCCGCAGACCCACGCTTTGACGCCTCTCGCGACCCGGCGCATGAACACCGAAGTAGTGTCAAGGAATTTGGAATCGCCGGAGAGGCTTGTGGACAATGTTCGAAGGTTGAAAATGAAGGTGATTGTGGAAAGGCGTACGAAGTTTGTGGGAAAATTGATGGTGAACCACATAAGCGTCCTTGTAAATGGTGGGATAGAAGTCACCATGATACAATTAGGGAATGTGTACAAGCTCGCCCACCTGACGTGGATCCTATTGACCGTTTTGATTTTTGTGCAAATAAGTAGGGATAGTTGGAAAAATCCTACAGTTTTTTAATGTGTTTTAACCGAATGTATTTTCACCAGAATATGTGACATACAAGAATCCATCCTCATCTTTATATTTTTCATATACAGAAACGATTGAATCTGAATTAGTTGGTATTAAATTATTAACAAATATAAATATTCCTTGTCCTGGATTTATATCTGTTCTTTTTCTGATAATATGAATAAATTGTCCAACTGTAAAACTTATTGGAACTAAATATTTAATCTTATTAATAACTGGAATGATTTTACAGTCAATTGACTTTTGACATATAACGGGAACTCTGTCGGGATATTTTTCTAATACTTTTGTCGATTCTGATAACCTTTTTTCAAAAGGAATATCTTTTTTAAAATCAGGAGGAGGTGTATCACACATTATTATATAATAGTCTATAATAAATATAGAACATTTCACACGCAGTGTATAATTATGACAAAAATGAAATACAAATATAGAAATTAATAAATAAAAGATGATTTATAGTTTATCTGATTTCCAAGAAATTGATAATTTAAAACCAATTATATCAGGTAGTATTCCTGGTAATAATTATCACAGCTTATATCATAAAGTATCATACAAAGCAGCAGAACAAACAATTTTATTTCAATCTCCTTTATGTAATATAGTTAGTTTTAAGAAAGATTGGATTTGTTTTCAATTTAATACAGAAGAAAAAATAAATTCAAACTTTGCCAAATCGTTTCAGAAATTATTAAAGAGAATAACAAGGAAAACAGAAAGTAAATATATCAAAAAAATTGTTTGGGATTTGCCAAATAGTGGGCCTGTTATATCATTAAGTGGAATTATTATTAAAGGATGTTTATTGTATGATGATACGAAGAATTTATTAGAACTAAATGAAGATATTAAAAATAATGTATCAGATTTTATATTCACTATTAGTTGCGTTAGATTGATTAGTCCATTTGATGATGAAACCAGATTATATGGAAAAATAATGTTTGAAATATTACAAATACGCACTAGGCCTCAAAAAGTTGTTGCACCACAGTGTTTCGCTTTCAAATCACAACCACAATCAAAATATTTAGATATGATTAAAAAAGGTGTACCTCGACCTGCTGTTGAACAAAAAATGAAATGTGATGGTGTTGATATCGGTATATTAGACGGGTCGGCGGCGTCAGCAGTAGTGCCTGTTGCGACGCGCATTTGCGCCCAAGAATTGAAGAACGCAAAACTAAGGCGCGTCCGCGAGCGCGCAGAGCCGCGAGCGATGCCTAAACAAAAAGGTATTAGTCTTGGAATTTCTTACGAAGATATCCACAGAGCACTTAAAAATTTAAGAAGAACAAATTTACTGACATTTAGTAGTAACTCAAGTTCCTAAATCTTAATCGCCTTACTTGGGATGTTACAGAGAGGACATATTTCAGTAATATCTGATTTATTACACACAGAACAAAGAAAATGACAACAATTGTGAAATACAACAACGGCATCGTCATTACCACAAATGTCACAGTGTGATTTATATAATACCTTTAATCCTAGATTAATGATAACATTCCTAAAATCCGGTTTTGAATCCAAATTACATTTGTCATCATCTAAAGTGCACAAAAATTTCAATAAACTCCGCTGCCGAGTCAAAGCTCTCTCATTTGCTTCATATCTATTTGCAATCTTCATTAATATTTATTTATCAAAGAAATCGTTAATAGGTTTATGTGTTAACCATTCATTTAATACTTGAAATGATTCCGCAAGTGTATATCCGGCAGCAATCGAATAAAATGTAAATCGTACACTTTTCCATTTTTGTTCTTTAGGAAACCAGCCAAACCAATCCGAATATTTTTCAATAATATCTGGTTCTTTTTCAGCATCATCGGACTTAATAGCGGTGCTGTTGCCACCAGCGTGGCCTATGAGGCGGACACCGCGGCCACAGTCTTGTGCATGGCGCAGGATTGGTTGTTTATGGTATTTAACAAAGGCGCTATTGTAATTTGCTAGTAGTAATAAAATATATGATGAATAATACATCTTATACGTAATATATCCAATATTTCTTATATTATTTTTAATTTTGGGATATCTATTTTTAGGAATATTTTGTGTAAATACTCTCAATTGTATCAATAGCAAACCGTACATCATTAAACTTAATTGTTGATAAAACAATAAAGCCGCCAATCCACATAACTCTAATAATCCCATCCTTGTATTCTGGCTCTGCTACATCTATAAAAATAACTGGAAATGACATAGCAATTAATAATAAACCAATACAAAACTTAAAAAATAAATCAACAAGTTGAACGTATTCTTGTGCTCTTTTGTCTGCTTTTAAACGAATACTTAATCGAAGTGCTATATAAGAAAAAAACAAAAAGTAATGTAAATAATGAACAAAATCTAGAATAAATATTGTATTTTTTGAAACCGTCATTTAAATATATAGAAGAAAAAAAAATGGTATGGTCCTTCGAGGGCGAGCTTATCTAATAAGGTATAAATAAATATCACTATAACAATATAATAGGATTATTCACTCATGAGCGTTGAGTGCCCTATTACGAAGAAAGAGATAAAAGAGGCTGTAATCGCACCAGATGGTATTACATATGAAAGAAGTGCATTATTAAAATATATCAGGAAATATAAAAAATCGCCGGTAACGGGAGAACCTATGGATGGTAAAACGCTAATCTTTGGAAATGATTATTTAGAATCAAAGGAAGAAATTGCTGAAAGAGTTTTGAATTATATTCGAGACGAGTTAGATGAACATATAAATTTAAAAAAGCAAAGTCATAGTTTTGAAAAAACACCAGAAGATATAGAAATATATCTGAAAATTAATAGTGATGATACATGGGGTTGTTATGCTAAAAATAAAAAAAACGAAGAAATGGTGTTACCAGAAAAATTGTTGAAATCAATTCAATATAATGCGTGTGCAATGTATTTTTATATAGATGGTTCTTCAAAATTTTACAAGACAAAGCTTGTTGGTAATGGTCGATTAAAGATATTTGGTGATAATAGAATTAATGAATTATGTGAAAAAAATGGTAAAGTTGTAATTAGTCGATTCAGTTCCTTCACTAAAGAATTTCATGTACAAAAATGGTTGAGAGAAATTTGTGCTGAAGAAATAGTGACCGCACCACTGCGTGTTTTGTTAGGTTTAGAAGACAACACTCAGTTGGAATTGGATACTGAACCGGATACGGATATAACTGAACCTTTAAATAATTGTCAAAGAAGTGTTTTTTTAAAGGAAAATATGTGTAAAATACAAGTAATTGAAGGTCCACCTGGAACTGGTAAGACAACGGTTATTACGAGTCTTTTAAGATTTTTTGAAAAATGTTTCAAAGGAAAAAATCATTACACAATTGTAGTATCTGAGAAAAATCGTGGTGTTGATGCTGTAGCTGAGAAATTAAAAGATGATGATATAAATGAAAAAATTATATCATTTGGTTCAGATAATATTGGGGAAACTACTGAAAAATTCTTGGTAGGAAATAAAGTAGAAAATCACAAAAATGTAGTTAAGTATATAGAAGTAATTAAAAATTTGGAAAGTGAAATTGACAAAAGAATACGTAAGTTAAAAAGAACTACTTACAACATTATTCCGAGAAATATTCACAAAACCTTATCAGTCAAGAACCTTGGTTGTGTTGAGGACCTTCTGAAAAGTGACCTCTCAAATTCGAGAATTCGTTTGGATAAAATAAAGAATATTAATAATATTTTGAGTGAAATTAGTGAGTTAAATAAACAAATTTCTGAATTAAGGAAAAATCATGAACAGATAGTTAGTGATGCAAGCAATGATTATTTGATACAATGTAGTATTATTTTAGTAACGTTCGGTTCTTTGCATCAGGTGTTAAATTTTCTTAAAGATAAAGATGATATTACATTAACTATAATTGTTGATGAATCGTCAACGATGCTTTCCTGGCAAGGACTTTATTTAGAACATATTGCGAATGATATTGGTGGTTTTTTAGAAAACATGATATTAATTGGTGATTCAAAACAATTACCACCATATTGGCCGGATCACAATAATCCAAATCAAGAAAAGGAATCCTTTTTGGATTTTGCGAAAAAGAAATGTAAATCAATACAATTTCGTGAACAATACCGTTTACCAAATGACATAATGAAAATACTGAATAAACAATATTACAAAGAGTTGCCACTGATACTAGGACATACACGAATTACAAATGAAGCTATATCGTGGAATCACAGTTTTGGAGTGGAAGAAGAACAAAATATGAAAGAAGCTAACAATATTTTGAAACTTGTCTCTAAATATCCATTAGGTCAACATATACTTATAGTTTCACCTTATAGAAGTCAATGTGAATTATTAGTAAAAACGTTCGACCAATATTACTTCAATGTAAGCATTATGACACTCGATTCTGTTCAGGGTCATGAAGCTGAGATTGTTATCGTATCTCTTGTAAAATCTGTTCCTACATCTTTTCTTACAAAAAAAAGGACATGTGTTTTAGTTTCAAGAGCCAGAGAGAAACTAATAATATTTGGAAATAGACAAAATTGTTTAAAATCGTCAAACGGTAGTCTTCGATGTTTGGCCCGTTATAAAGAATGTCATTATAGATAATAATGTCATTTTTTGATATTGTAAGTGCGCCAATATTCGATGATTATTCAAATATTGAAATTTTAACAAAACTGTTAATGTTAAATTCGCAAGCGAGGGGCTTTTTCGAGCAGAAGATAGAAGAAACAAAGACAAAAATATATATGAAAAGTTGGAATTGTTTAGGAACAAAAACAATTTTAATCTGGGGAAAGGGTTGGTCTCATAAAATATTAAATAGCAACAAACATTTGACAGATTTCTCGTATACAACAAAGTCCGAAAAAACACGAATAGATATTACAAATACAAATATAGAAGAACAATTAACTAATTTACTCAGAAATTTTTACGATCCGGATTGTATAGAGGATACTAAAATAAATTTACTTAAAAGCGAATGGTGCGCTTGATATCAATAATATACAATATTTTTATAATTATTCTAACAAATCAAATATGTTTTACGAGTTACCAATAGATTTGCAGAATTATATTTTTGAATTTAATGCGACTCATAGATACAAATACAATAAATCATTAGAAAAAATTCCCAGAGCTGGAATACACAAACGTTATATGAGAATATTGGAAGAATTTGATGAACAAATACATGAAAATGGAGACTGGAATTTTGAAAAACTTTTAAAAAAACACATTGTTGATCCAGAACATTTTTTAAACGTATTAAAATGTTGTAAATGCTGTTTTCGTCATACTGGGTGCGGTATGGCCACAGCTTGCGCTAAGGAACCATGTTTGTGTTATTGTAGACATTTATCGCGATTTATTGATAAGATTTATAATACTGGCGAAGTAGTGCGTTTTGGACATAATTGGAATAATAGAGAATTATTCGAATTAAATTAATGTAGGTTCTAATCTTTGCATTTGTCTTACAAATAATGAACATTCCGCGACGTTTCTTTCTACGTCTGTTAATGTATTAATAGTATCGTCCAACGCGCGATTACATTCCTCAAGGTCTCTAAACATATTATCTATCTTTAATTTTAGTGCGACTCGCTCCTTCAATTGTCTAGCTCTTGTTTCTTTTATTAATTGTTCCATATTCGCTACATTTTTCAATTCATCTTTCAATGCGGCATCCATAGCATCTCTCTGTTGTTTTGTTTTAGCTAACAGTTTTGCTTGTTTAATAGCATCTGCTCTTGATTTTGCTAATTCTATAGTTTTTTGTTTATGTTCATAATCTTTGGCGGCCTTTAAATCCTTCAATCTAGAAATTTCTTGTTGTTTTGCAAGTTGCATTTTCTTAAATGCTAGTTCTTGCTCTTGTTTTAATTTTTTAGCTCTAATATTTTCGAGATCGATTCTTGCTTGAAGCTCATTTTCCAAGGCTTCACGTTCTTTTCTATTGCTCTCTTCTTGGTTTGATATTTTTAAATTGTGTTCCTTTTCTTTGAGTTCGGAAGCAGTTCGTAAACCCATAATTTTTAGTCTAGAAATTTTACGTTTTTTAGTTTCAGACGAAAATCTTTGTATTTCATTATTCTTTTTTAATTCTAATTCTTTATTGGTTGCTTCTATAAGTCCAATTGCCGTTTCGTTTTTACATTTTGAACTGTAAGGATCTTGACCAGTGGAATCCACAGAGTCATGAGAAAGGTCAATTAAATCTAATCTACCTTTTAATTCATTTTGTTCATCTATTATAATTTTATTTTCACTTTGTTTAAATGCGTCTGCGGTGACTTGACCGTATCTATTCAGGAGTTCATTTGTCATTTGTGTAACATTTTTGTCTAAATCCTTATTTGTTTCTTCCAATTTTTTATTAAGATTACTCAATTCGATATTAAGAAGTTTCTTTCTTTCTAACATAGCGTCACATTCTTCAGGATTAATATCAATATCACATGTCATTTTGTGTTTTCCTATAACATGACATATTTCTCCGGATGCTTTATTTCCTTTAGATATATTTTTTGTGTATGCATAACATCCATTTTTAGAAGAACCTTCCCTACCCGAAGACACTTGTACGCCTTTTAAGTTTGCACCGTGTTCGAGTCTTGCTCTTTTATAACATTCCATGTTTCTTTCAGAATTACTTGTTCCCTTATCAACGTCATCTAGTTTATGAAGGCCATGTACATGGCCTTCTCCATTACTCTTTACACACATACCCGAGTCATATTGTATTCCACATGTGCCAACCGAATAATAATTTGGAGGTGGTGGAGGAGGCCATGTACATGAACCGTCTGATTTCTCTACACTGGGATCATAATTTTCGGCTCCCGATTCCATGCAACCATATTTAATATATTTACAAGAACCATCATCAAAAGTTGCATGTTTGTTCATATTTTTAGCTTTTGAATCAGTGCATCCACCAATTTGACAAGTACCATCATCAGTGTTTGCTGTTTTTGCATAATTCGCGGCCTGCGGATTTGTACATCCCTTGATTATACAACTACCGTCGTCGTGTGTAGCTCTACTATTATAATTTGTTGCTCTAATAGGTGTTTTAACAGTACATCCCTTAATAATACAACTTCCATCATCGTGATTTGCCTTATTATTATAATTTTCGGCTTGGAAATTAGTACAACCTTTAACAGCACCTCCTTTATAATTAGAATTAAAAGAGCAATGTTTACCGGAATAATGTGATGTATTTATTTTATCAGACTGACCATGATGTATATCACAGCCTCTTGACCACCAATCGCCAGTTGGATGTACTGTAATTGCACTATATCCGTCCTTCCCATATCTACTGTTCGCGTAGTTTATACACGCGTTTCTAATCTGATCCTTATTCATATTCATTATATTTGAAATACCTAGGTGGCCTTTACGTAACCCTCCCTGTGTTTTACCATCAGTGGTAACACATATAGCATTATTTTCTACACCCCCCCTTGCCTTCCATTTTGGAGGACTGTTGATGGACTCACTTTTATTACAGTATTGACCACTGGTACAGCGTTTATCGCTATCACGCCAATCACAATTCTGATAACGATTATTACTAGTATTTATAATATGCGCATTTTGACACAATGACTTATTATTATTTGCAATGCTACATTTACCAATCAAATTTGATGTACATTGTTCACCATTAGCATTATTTGCCTTAGGCGGAGGCGGTGGCGGCGGTGGAGGTGGAGGCGGCGGCGGAGGCGACGCAACATTACATCTTTCACCAGTTGTTTTACACATATTTTTATCTGGTTTCCATTGGCAAAAACGATTACCATTTCGTCCCGAGCTATAGCTTCGTAAACAATTAGATCTATTACCATTGTTTTCTTGACATTCAGATCTCCTCAAAGGTGGACACGGATCGCCAGTTCTAGCTCTGCGTCCATTAACTTGTACATATTCCGTACTGTTTGTAAAGCTTTCTATTTCTTGTGCTGGTGATTCTTCACGAGGACTACATCTATCATCAGTTGCTCTACAAGTTTTTGCATCTGATTCCCATTTGCAAAAACGATTTCCATGGTTACTAGATGCGCTATATGATTGTAAACAGTGATGTTTGTTACCATCGTTTTGTTGGCATTCCGATTTTCTCAATGGTGGACACGGTTCACCCATTCTAGCTCTTCGTCCATAAACTTGTACATATTCTGTGTCTGAAAATGATTCTTTCTTTAAAGTATGCCTATACATAAAGATAAATAGAATGATAACAAGAAGAAACATGCACATATAAACGTTATTGTTTAATTCCATTACTAAGTAAAATATATAAAAGTTTAGAAAAACACTGGTTCCATTCTTTGCATCTGTCTGTTAAAAAGAGAACATTTTTGTAAATCAGCGTCAGTTTTATCTTTTGCAGCTTTTATTTGTTGTATATCGTCATTACAGGCTTTCACACTATATGAAATTCCCGCTAAATCAGTTTCTAAGGCAAGTTTTTCAGAAATATGTCTGGCAGTAATGTCTTTAAGTTCATTCTTTAGATTATTTAATATTTGAATTGCATTTTGTTTTGCTTGTCTTAAAGCTTCTTTTTGCGCTAATGTATTTGCTAATTTTTCAGCTTCTTCAAGGGCTTTAATGCGTTCTTGTGCTAATAATGCTTCTTTCTTTTTTATTTCTAATTCCTTTTTACGTTTTTCGTCTTCAACACGCATCTTTTCCTCAAGTTTTCTTTGCTCTTCTTCTTTGTATTTTTTCTCGCGCTCTAGTTCAAGGCGTCTTGCTTCTGCTTTTTCATTTTCATATTTAGCGTCCAATAATCTTTTTGTTTCAGAGTTTTTACGTTCATGTTCTAATTGCTGTTCACGTAATTGTGCTTTGTATTCAGCATCCTTTTTTACTGAATCCTCTTGCAAACTTATTATCTTAAGTTTGTTAGCAATTTGTCTTAAATGAACATTTTCAATTTCTTGTAGTGTAGTAGTGCGGAGAGCCATGAAGTATTTAACTATCCATTCTGATCTTTCAACTGATTCTGCTGCACCACATTTAGAGTTTTCATAACTTTTTAATTCTTCTGTCTCTTGAGATTTTAAAAAGGTTATTTTATCATCTCTATTCTTTTTTAGTATCGCCTTATCAATACCATATTTTTTCTCTGTAATAGCAAAATCATCATTCTTTGCTTTATGCAATATGATTTTTCTTAGTTGTTGGTTTTCCTGTTCCATTTTATTGGCAACTTTCTTCTGTTCCTTATATAACCGTTTCTTCCTATCTATAATTGTTTTACATTCAATAATATCATTCACAACGGAAAGATTGCATGATTCTGAAGGTGATGCTTTGTGTTTACCAACAATATGACACAATGCATTTCCTGTATTACTGCCTTTAAATATGTCTTCAGATGTGTGAGCATAACATCCCGCATTTTCCAAACCTGAAACTATTTCTACTCCGGTTAAACGACCACCATATGTTTCTTTCGCTTTTTTATAACATTCGATGTTTCTATCTGCACTTTCTATGCCAACATCTTTATTATCTATTTGATGTTTGTCTTTTGGAGCAATGTCATTACCTAAAATACAAAAACCTTTTTCATAATCTGCTTTACAGTCATTACTTACAAATTCTTTAATTTTTGGTGGTGGAGGCACTGGAGGTAGAACTGGTGCTGGATATATACAAGTTCCATCATCAACATTTGCAATCGGATTATAATTTGTTGCATTGCTATCTGTACAACCTTTTATTTTACAAGTATTATTTTCTGTATTTGCTTTCGGATCGTAGTTTGTGGCATTTTTGTTTGTACAACCTCTTTTTATACAATTTCCTGGTGTATTTGCTCGATTATCATAATTATCATAACCAGGTGTCATACATCCTACTCTAGGCGGAGGTGGTGGAGGAGGCGGTGGTGGTGGTGGAGGCGGTGGCGCTGGATTACATATATCACCAGTTGTTTTACACATATTTTTATCTGGTTTCCATTGGCAAAAACGATTACCATTTCGACCAGAACTATACGCCCGCAAACAATTAGATCTATTACCATTGTAGTCTTGACATTCTGACTTTCTCAAAGCGGGACACCTGTCACCAGTTCTAGCTCTGCGTCCATTAACTTTTATATATTCCGTTATAGAACCTGAACCACTAGAACGAGTAGAACTAGAACGAGTAGAACGAGATGATGAACTACTAGATGACTTACTCGATTTTTTTTTCTTTTTACCATAGTAGCCTTCTCTTATATTTCCATATAAGCTACCATACTTATAGATATCTCTTCTTCTTCTATTATCACGACCTCGTAATAATTTTAATGATTCTTCTGTTAATCTATGCAATGGCTTACTACCTCTTTTATATGATATGAATGAAATAATAGATAATAGTAATAAGAATAGACAGATATAAATGTTGTTACTTGACTGCATTACTAATTAAAATATATAATATTTCGTTTGTTAAAACATTAATTGGCGTCGTTTTCGTCGTCAGACGAAGTCGACCCCGATGAATCTGTTTCATTAGAACCGTCATCAGACAATTCGTCAGCGTCATCATCAGATGATTCATCAGAAGAAGAACTATATGAAGAACTAGAGATGATCATTCCAAAATCCTCTCTAGACGCATGCGGTGTCATGCCGAAAAAGTAGTTTCTATTTATATAAATAGTTAATATGAGAATTATAGAAAATAAAAAAATGCATTCATAAATATTTTTACTTATTTCCATTATTAAGTAAAATAAATAATATTGTTTTAGAAAAACACTGGTTCAATTCTCTGCATTTGTCTAGTAAATAATGAACATTTTTGTAAGTCATCATCTCCTTTGCCTTTTGCTCCCTCTACCTGACTAATATCATCCTTACATACATTTTGTTTATACTTTATATCTTCAATTGTTGCTTCTAAAGAAAGTCTTTCCTTTGTATGTTTTTTTATCATATCTTTCAGATCATTATCAAGTTGTTTTAAATAATTAATGGCATTTTGCTTTGCGTATTGTAAAGCCTCTTTTTGTTCCTTTGTTTTAGCTATTTTCTCAGCTTCTTGAAGTGATTTCACACGCTCTTGAGCTAGTAGTTTTTTTCGATTTTGAATTTCTTCCTCTTTTTGTCTTTTTTGTTCTTCAATAATAGCAATTTCGGCAAGTCTTCTTTTTTGTTCAGCTAAATATTTCTTTTTGCGTTCATTTTCCTGTTTCTCTGCTTCTTTTTTCTCTTTTACAAGTTTTGAGTCTAATAAACGTTGTATCTTTGCTCTATCCTTGGCATGTTGTAATTCTTGTTTTTGAATTTGTTTCCTGTATTCAGCCGATTTGGTTTCAGAATTATGTTCTAAACTGATAATTTCGTGTGAATTTGCTTCATTTCTCATATCTTCATTTTCCAGTTTTAGCCTCTCATAATCTTTTAGAAGTGAATATTTTTCATTTTCTATTTCTTGTAGTTTCATTGAATTAGTATTACTACATCCACGATTATCATAATCTTGGGCATCTTCGGCACGTTTAGCATCCAAAAGTACATAGCGTTCTTGTAGTTTTTTTGTTAAAATACTTACATCAGATTTTGGTAATGCCCGTTGCGCCCGTTTCGCGCGTGCGCGATATCCTTTTAATAGTATATTTAGTTGTTTGTTTTCACGTCTTAGTCTATCGTTTGACTCCGATTGTTCATCATTGAGTTGTTGTTTTCTTTGTATGATTGCTTCACATTCTATATCACCTTTATCTACTGATACTGGATCACAGTATTGTGAAACATAATGTTTTTCACTAATATGACATATATGATTTTTTAAAGCATTTGCCTTAAAAATCTTATCTGATGTGTGTGCGTAACAGCCACTATTCTCATTATTCGAAATAATTTCTACTCCGGTTAAATTATTTCCATATTTATCTTTTGCTTTTTGATAACATTCAATGTTTCTATCAGCACTCTGTAATCCAAAATCTAGGTCGTCTATTTTATGTTTGTTTTTTGCAGCAACATCATTATTCATTACACAAAACCCAGTTTCATATTTTATTTCACAATTATCTTTCTTGAACTCAAGACTTTTGGGTATCGGTGGTGGCGGTGGAAGAACGGGCCTAGCAGGTGGAGGCCATATACAGTTAGAATTTAATGATTTTTCTGCTGTTTTATCATAATTAACCGCGGTTTTATCTGTACAACCATATTTTACATATTTACAAGTTCCATCATCAACATTCGCAATTGCTGAATAATTTTTGGCAGTTGTATCTGTACATCCTACAATTCTACAACTATTATCATCAATATTTGCCTTCTTATCATAGTTTGTAGCCAATGGATTTGTACATCCTTTATATATACAATAACCATCTGATTTCTGAGCATCTTTATCATAATTGGATGCGTCTGGTTTCATACAACCATATCTGAAGTATTCGCAAGAATTATCTTCAATATTTGCTTTACTAATATAATTTTTTGCATCTTTATCCATGCATCCTTTTATTGAACAGTTGCCTTTTTTGTTTGCTTTAGGATTGTAATTTTCTGCATCTTTATCCATGCATCCTTTTATTGTACATTTGCCTTTTTTGTTTGCTCTAGAATTGTAATTTTCGGCATCTTTATCCATGCATCCTGTTATGGTACACGGCCCTTGCCTTGTAGCTTTCGTATTATAATTATCTGCATCTTTATCCATGCATCCTGTTATATAACATGAACCATCATTAACATTTGCCTTACTATCATAATTATCAGAACCACGTGTCATACATCCCTTCTTTATACAGCTTCCATCGTTAACATTAGCTTTACTATCATAGTTATCATAACCACGTGTCGTACATCCTTTCTTTATACAATTACCTTGTTGATTAGCTTTACTATCATAGTTATCATAACCACGTGTCATACATCCCCTCTTTATACAATTACCTTGTTGATTAGCTTTACTATCATAGTTATCATAACCACGTGTCATACATCCCCTCTTTATACAATTACCTTGCCGATTAGCTTTACTATCATAGTTATCATAACCACGTGTCATACATCCCTTCTTTATACAATTACCTTGTCGATTAGCTTTACTATCATAATTATCATAACCACGTGTCATACATCCAATCTTTATACAATTCCCTTGTCGATTAGCTTTACTATCATAGTTATCATAACCACGTGTCATACATCCCTTCTTTATACAGCTTCCATCGTTGACATTAGCTTTACTATCATAATTATCATAACCACGTTCCGTACAACCTTTCTTTATACAATTCCCTTGTTGATTAGCTTTACTATCATAGTTATCATAACCACGTGTCATACAACCTTTTTTTATACAATTCCCTTGTTGATTAGCTTTACTATCATAGTTATCATAACCACGTATCATACAACCTTTTTTTATACAATTCCCTTGTTGATTAGCTTTACTATCATAGTTATCATAACCACGTATCATACAACCTTTTTTTAGACAATTGCCTTGTTTATTGGCTTTACTATCATAGTTATCATAACCACGTATCATACATCCTACTCTAGGTGGAGGCGGCGGAGGCGGCGGCACATTACATATTTCACCAGTTGTTTTACACTGGTTTTTACCTGGTTTCCATTGGCAAAAACGATTACCATTTCGTCCCGAGCTATAGCTTCGTAAACAATTAGATCTATTACCATTGTTTTCTTGACATTCAGATCTCCTCAAAGGTGGACACCGATCACCAGTTCTAGCTCTGCGTCCATTAACTTGTACATATTCCGTGCTACTACCCGAACTACTAGAACTACTAGAACGACTAGATGACCTACTCGATTTTCTAGGCGGAGGCGGTGGAGGCGGCGGAGGCGGTGGAGGCGGTGGCGGCGGAGGCGGCGGCACAGTACATATTTCACCAGTTGTTTTACATTGGTTTCCATGTCGTTTCCATTGGCAAAAACGATTACCATTTCGACCAGAACTATACGCCCGCAAACAATTAGATCTATTACCATTGTAGTCTTGACATTCAGATCTCCTCAAAGGTGGACACCGATCACCAGTTCTAGCTCTGCGTCCATTAACTTGTACATATTCCGTGCTAGGACCTGAACTACTAGAACTACTAGAACTACTAGATGACTTACTCGATTTTTTCTTTTTTTTACCATACCCTTCTTTTATATTTCCATATAAGCTACCATAATGATAGATATCTCTTCTTCTTCTATAATCACGTCCTCTTAATAGTTTCAAGGATTCTTCTGTTAATCTACGTAATGGTTTAGTATTTCTTTTATATAATGTGAATGATATGATAGATAATAGTAATATGTATAGACATATATAAAAATTGTTGCTTAAATCCATTAATTATACAAAGAAATATTCTCTAAGATTTATGGATTGAAAAATCGTCCATCAACATCTGGACCATAATATTTATTTTTATCAATATAGACTGGTTTATCTACGTATACTATTTTCTCAACTATTTTCTCAACTATTTTCTCTTTTGGAGGTTCTATATCGGGTACTTCTTCCGGATATCGACAATTGGATTTCATACTATAAATTGTACCCTTCCCCTCGGGTAGTGGAGCAGAATAATTAGAAGCATTCGGATCGGTACACCCAATATAAGTACACAAACTTTGAACATGATTCCATGTACCAGCTCCTTTGTTATCATTTATTGATGTCATGCCTAATATACTACCAGATTTATCATACATTTTTTCAGCTTGTGACATATCACATGCATCTATTAATACTACACCTGGTGGTGGTGGCGGCGGTGGAGGCGGTGGTGGTGGTGGTGGCGGTGGAGGCGGCGGTGGTGGTGGTGGAGGTGGATTACATATATCACCAGTTGTTTTACACATATCTTTATCTGGTTTCCATTGACAAAAGCGGTTACCGTGGCGAGATGCGCTATAGCTTCTTAAACAATTACCTCTGTTACCATTGTTTTGTTGACAATCAGACTTTCTAAGAGCTGGACATTGATCACCAGTTTTAGCTCTTCTGCCATTTATCTGTATATATTCCGTTACGGAATTTTTACTAGAACTAGATGATTTAGATTTGGATGATTTGGATGATTTGGATGATTTAGATTTGGATGATTTAGATTTGGATGATTTAGATTTGGATGATTTAGATTTAGAACTTCCATAACCTTCATTTATAATTCCATATAATCCACCATACTTAAAAGTATCTTTTCTTCTTCTATAATCACGCCCTCTCAATAATTTTAATGAATCTTCAGTTAATACATGTTTAGGCTTACTTCTACTCTTATATAATGTTAATGAGATGAAAAATATAAAAAATATAAACACGTACACATGAATATCTTTATACATTAATTAATGGAATAAAATTATTTTTATACAGTTGATATTATAGGATATGAAGCCGAATTTGCAACACCACAAGCATTAATTCCACGAACAAGTCTTAAATATCCTGATTCACCCCAATCCGTTCCCCAGCTGTTTCTAACTATCCAGTAATCAATATTATTTTCGGAACCATATCCAACAATCACAACACCATGGTTTGCATTTATAGGTTTACTAGAACAACCAAAAATTCTCTTAGGTATTAAAATACCCGTATCATAAAATTGCCACTGACTTGATGCATCAACAGTTACACTGACCGGTCCAACATTAGCAACTGCTTCAGCCAATGCATATTCGTCTCCACTTGGTATGTCAATCCAATTAATGATTTTTGCACCACTACCCTTCTTTGAAAATTTACAATTTCCTTCGAACCCCATGTATGGATATGATTCTTCTGTATCTATTAGACCATGCTGTTTTTTTATTATATAATCGAAGGCATTATCCATTACACCACCATTACATCCCAAACAACATTTCTCGTCGTGAATCGTATCATTCTTAACACAATCAATTAAATTTTGTTCACTAAGAGGAATAACTGGTTTTTGATTAAATATTGCAGTAGCACTTTCAATCGATGCGACTGTTGCAAATGTCCAACATGAACCACAAAGACCTTGATCTTTAATATTTGCAACAACATCTTTTTTCCGCCAATCAATTGAGTAAGGAAGAGTAGTTTGCGGCGTGCGTCGCGGCGCTGACTTACGTCGCGCGGGCAATAGTCTTTGATAATTATAAAACTCTTCTTTCGTCCAATCTGCAAATGGACTGATTAATTGACTTGTATTAGAATGTTGAAGTTTATTATGACTGTAGATTGTTAATCTGTATGCATATTCTTCAATACTATTGTATTGTTTGTTATTCGTATGTATAAATTTGTTGAAACTATTTATAACACTATTTACATTATTTTGAACAGTTGTATTAATTCCAACACAAGGATAGTAGCTTGAACAACTATGATCTAGTGATTGAGAGCAACATAATTTCATATTTTTAAATTCACTTGAGAAAGCACAAATAAAAAGAATGAATAAATTTTTCATTGTACTATTAGTAATACAAAATAGTTCTTAAATCAACATAAATGTTAATTAATATATATTGAAATATGAAGATAGATTCTAATACTGTAGTATTTATTACTGGTGGTCAACAAGGATTAGGGTATGCGAGTGCAAAACATTTGGCTTCAAAAGGAGCAAGCATTTTTATTGTAGATTTAGATAAAAATAAACTAGAGGTAGCAGCGGAACATTTGTGCCGCTGTCAACGCTTCGCAACTTGCAACCCTACCGGTAGTCTGTGGCACGAACAAGTAAAAACGATTTCCCCGCGACGGGTTGAATATATGGTATGTGATGTTAGTATTCCAGAACAAGTTGAAGCTGCAATTAACAAATGCGTTACAGTATTTAGTAAAATTGACGTTGCATTAGCTTGTGCTGGAATTGCGACATATTCATGTACTTATAATAAAGCACTAAATGCAGAACTAGATCTAAATATTTGTGAAAGAACAATGAAAGTAAATTTCTTTGGTTCTTTGCATTTGGCAAAATATGCTTCAAAAGTAATGTCAAAAAACGTTCCAAATGAAAGAAAAGAGAGAGGTTTGATATGTTTGACATCTTCTATTTGTGCAACAGAAGGATTGAGTGCATCTACACCATATTCTTGTAGTAAAGCTGCTATAAATGGCATGGTCTTACCAATGTGTCGTGATTTATCCCATTTAGGTATTAGGATTAATTCAATTAATGCTGGAACAATTGAAACAAACATGCAAATACAAGGAATTAAAGATGGATATGGTGTTGATGATCCAGAACAAATTAAGAAATTTCAAAAAGATTTTATAGATAGATATTATCCACCAGCTACATATGACAATATTGGTCAAGGAACTCCTGAAGATTTTGCTAAATTTGTAGAAAGTATTATTGTAAATCCATTCTTAAATGGTGCAGTCTTGAGGATGGATGGTGGTATGAGGATGTAATATAAACAGTCTTTGAATAAACTAATATATTATGATTAACATAATACAATTTGGAGTAGTAAGTTATATTTCATATTTGTTTTATTGTACGTTTATTAAATACATACGAATTTATCCGGTAGGATATATTGAAAAAATATCTGAAAAAGTCGTATTAATAACTGGATGTGATAGTGGATTTGGTAAAGAACTTGTATTTTCAGCTTCATCGCTGGGTTTTGAAATTATTGCAGTATGCTATACAGAAGCGGGCGCTGCTGAAGTAAATAAAGAAAAAAGATTACGAGCATATAAGAAAATAACAACAGTTGTTGCAGATTTAACAGACGAGGATGGTAGACATAGTGTAGTAAATACAACTATGGAAATAATAAAAAATCGCGGCTTATATTCAATTGTTAATAATGCTGGTATTTGTATATCTGGTAATATAGATTGGCTTCCAACAGAAGTATATCAGAAAACAATGGATTTGAATTTTTTTGCTCCAGTAGTACTAATATACAGACTATTACCAGAATTAAAAAAAGCAAATGGTCGTGTTATAAATGTAACAAGTGCTGATGGATTAACAAGTCTACCTAGTATGTCTGCTTATTCTTCGGCAATACATGCTTTAGAATCATTTTCTGATTCATTGCGTTGCGAAATGCTTGATTTTAATGTGAAAGTTGTTCTGATACAACCAAGTATTACAAAAACACCATTTGCATCTTCTTTTGCGGATAAATGGTTAACAACCTTTAAAAATGCTGATGAAGGTAGAACGTTAAACTATGGAAACAGTTGGGCTGAAAAAACTCATAGGAAAATAAAAAATAATATACAAAAAGTAATAGTTGATGAAAAAGATACCGTTTGGGATATAATGTGTGCACTAACTGTTTCAAATCCACCAAATAGAATTTTAAGTGGATATTTATCAAAAATTATTTCAATATTATTGAATACAATACCAGACTATGTCAAAGACAGGCTGTTAAACAACATTTTCTTTGCCCGGCGCGCGACGCGCGGCGCACCTCCATATGACTGCATTTCTCATTTCACAATTATTGTACAAAATTTAGACAAATCATTGGAATGGTATAAAAAAATAGGATTTATAGAAACGGGACCACGCGTAAACAGTTCTCAGTTTATTAAGGGAGGTGTATATTCTCCACTATTGTTACTGAAAGAAGATGCTTTAATGGTATCACGTACTCAATCTGATACATCTCAATTATGTATATTCACATTTGATGTGAACTCGATGGCAAATGAATTAAAAAAATTAGATATTCATCCAGTTAGCTCAAATAAAAGCAGTAATGGATATGATATAGTAAATTATAGTGATCCAGATGGATTTAACGTATCTTTTATAGAATTTTCAATGTCATTGTATAATATTTTTATACGTTGTATTAGATTTTTTTACAGAATAAGTGATCCACATATGTTTCATATTACCTTCAATATTAGTAGTTATAGTAAAGATTATAATGCACTAAAATTAATTGGTTTTACTGATTTACTATTTCACGAACGCGTCACCGATCCGGCAGTGTGGCCTGTAGTTGCTTTAGTAAAGTTACCAAAGGATAAATTCGTTCTTACATTAGTTGAGTCTAAATCAAACACACATAATAAAAGTGAATATTCATTGCCAGATACAATAAGTATATCAGTTAAGAATGTTGAGAAAAAAATTGAAAAATTGAAGAAATATGGCCTATTTTGTGAATCTGTATCATTAATAAATTATCCAATATTTGGAGATGTTTTGGTTGGCAAAGTGTATGTGAATGGAAATTGTATTGAATTATGTGAGTATATTGGAATGTCATCCTATCCTCAACATAATGCTTTACATTAATTAATATGTAGTTTCTAGTAAAAGGTCAGGCTGCTGCGCAGCGGCACGCCAGCTCCCAGAAAATGAAGAAATATTATAAATTATTCTCAAAACAATATTCTAAAAGAATAGAATTTTTCTTTACAAGATATGCATTCCGCTCTTGAAGGATTTTATTTGCCAACCTAAGTTCGGAAACCTCTCTTCTTAAAAATGCTATTTCTTTTGTTATATTTCCATTTTTTGTTATATTTCCAAATCCTAACATTTTTAAAAGGGGTGATGTTTTAGATACTTCCGTGGTAACTACGTTATCATCGTCGTCCACTTCCAAATATACTTCTTCCACGGATTTGTCATTTTCCATATTATACAAATTTATATAATGTGTTATATAATATTAATGAATCTACCAATGGTTCTAATTGATGAGATCTTTTCTTATTTGGGACCACAGTGTTCGGTATGTAATAAAAAATTAAATCCATGGACGATGATCGGATATCCAAGTGTATATTTATGTGATGAAAAATGCTTTAAACAAACATGTATACATCAATAATTTTTAATTATTACTTCATATTCTGTAGAATCCGGTTTCTTTGAGTTAATTGCTCTCCTACACAATATTTTGGTTATATTATACTGTTTAAATTCATTGTTTACGAATGCTGTATCAGAATTACTCATTACAAACTTAATTCCTTTCTTATTCAAATCATGACATTTTTCAAATAATGAACTATGTTCTGAGTCATTAAATCCACCTGACTGATAGTTTACAAAAGACTTTTCGTTAATAGGAACGTATGGTGGATCTAAATATACAAAATCATTGGATTCTATTTTGTTTGGTATGACATCTGCAAACACAGAATCCATAAACCTAACTCTTTGAATAGAATTGCTCATTTCTGTAAGTTCTTCATATGAAATAATCGATTTTAGATTCTTATAATTACCATAAGGCACGTTGAATCCATTTGGACCAACACGATATACTCCTCGAAAACATGTCTTGTTTAAGAATATAAACATTGCAGAACACTGGACAGAACTTAAATTATCTTCACTTGTTTCATTATACATTTTTCGTATCCAATAATAATATGATTCCTTAGATTTAACAGCATTCTCTAATGACGTTGGTGTCAGGTGCCGGCCGCGACGGGACCGTGCTGCATTTGCGGCAGCTTTTGAAGCTTCTGATTCTGAAATTAATAAGCGTTTCATTTCCATAATATCTTCACTTAAACAAAGCTGTCGCCTCTGCATTTCTTTTACTAACTCTTCTTTTGTTTTTAAAGAATTTATTTCTTTAGTACTAAGCGGGGAATTCTCGTCTATATTTGAATAAGTATTCAAAAAATTCTGTATATGTTTATATAAATCGTCCGGATGATTCTTTATATTATTGAACATTCCAATTAATACTTTGTTTTTATCATAACAATATATATTATCGTTCAATATTGTATCACCAGACTTTATTCTATCAAGAAGACGAAATAATACACTACCACCACCTAAGAAAATTTCATGATAATTATTAATAACTTTTGGAAATTTTTCAAATATTTCGTCTAGAATTTGTGTTTTACCTCCAACCCATTTAATAATTGGTTTCATATCCTTTGTTTATAAATATATTTATATATTTCATTTTTATGATATAAAAATGAACATAAATTCAAAACAAAATATTATGACCAAGATGACTAAATTTAAAACAATTGTTACAGAACGCCTGAAAGAAATAATAAACTGGTCTATACATCCATATCCAAATGGTTTAACAACAAAATTTAGCAGAACACAGCGCGGTACTGTAAAACAGCTGCGTGATGAGGCAAAAAAGAAGGAATTTGAATGGGGAAATTCAATTATAAATCAAAAAGACAATGGAAACTGGTCAACTACTCTTGGACAAAATCTTGTACGAGACGTTCTAAAATTATTAGGTAAGAATCCTAGAAAACCAGAAAAAAAAGATGGATATATTCCAGATTGGGAATGCGATGATGCAATTTATGAAGTTAAAACAAGAAATTGGACAACAGGAGGAAGTGCTGGAGAAAAAGTACTAGGTGTTATGTATAAATACAGTGATATTCCAGTACTTTATGGGAAACCATTATATATTGTTCTTGTTGCTTATCAAGAATATGAATATACACTTGGAAATACAAAAATTTTTGGTGAAAATATTTCTGAAAGAAAAAAAACGTTACTAGATACTGCTGCTGGTATGGATATTAAATATTTAAAATTTAGTGATTTGGTTTTACCACTAATTGAGGTTCAGACCTGAGCATCGGCTTGTCGCCCGGATGTCTACGAATTTGCATTTCTTCTACACCAATCAAGACGAGACTGACCACGGTCTCCTTTTCCTGCGTCTAGTACACATCTCCGAATGTTCGATGGCAGTGATTCGAGTACTGATTTCGATAAATTGCGGTTGCGGGGCGGCGGCGGTTTAGGAGAAACGGTTGGTGGCCGTGGCGGTTTAGGAGAAACGGGCTTCGGCCGCGGTAGCTTCGCCCCCAGGGCAGCTTCAGCCTCGGCAGTAGCCTTTTCGTCAGCCGCTCTCTTGGCTTCTTCTTCACGTTGTCTTGTATGCTCTTGTAATATTTGTTTTTTTTGAATTTTAATATACCATTCAAGTTTTCTCAGATTTGCTATTTTACGTTTCATTACCCGCGTTTCCGATTGAATTTTTTGTTCCATCTGTTTCATAACCTGTGATTCCGATTGAATTTCTTCTTTCAGATTTGGTATCATTTTCTGGAGAAGTTCTATTCTGTAAACTTTGTCTATGATTTTGTTTTTATGTGTTTTACATTTTTCTCCGGTCGTTTTACACATTTGTTTATCAGATTTCCATTGACAAAAACGACCGTCATGAGCTGCAGATACTAGACAGCTCATTTTATTACCATTGAAGCGCTGACATTCTTTAACTTTTAAAGGTGGACATGGATCATTATCCATGGCTCTCTTTCCTTTATACATTACATATTCTGTGTCATTTACAGAAAAGCTTTCCCTCTGATTTATATAAGTACACAAACTTATTGATACAATTAAAACAAATACAACTATGTATGCACCTGATATCATTATATTATAAAATATATAAATTGTAGTATATCAATAAAAATGAATAGCGATTTGTATGTTTTAAATACGTAACTTGAATATTATGTATCGACTTCTTGTATTTTGTATCTATATTATGTTTAATGATGCAATGACATATTATAAAAAGCCTTATAGATTTGTAGTTCATAAAAAAAATCTTATTAGAAGCGATTTCATGAAAATTACTTCGAATAAGAATGTTAATCCAGATGAATATGTAAAAGTGTGTCAAGAATTAAATAGCCTCGGCGTCGCCGCCGGCCTTGGAAGCAATAATATGATCATTTATAATAATATGATTAATGCGTATGATTTTCTGACTAAAGATGAATTTAATGCGTTAACAAAGGATAATTTCATCTATAGATAATTAAAGAAATATTGGAAAAGAAAATAAGTCTTAGTCATCTAATATTTGAATATTATGATGTATTCTCCAACGTTATTGTTTTATAATGTGCTTTTTTATAAAAATACCAATAAATTATTTCTTGAAGTAACACAACCAAATTATATGAATCATATTTCTC
>Ga0066861_10000031_pt1 | contig 35185 bp, 32 predicted proteins | sample ETN02SmetaG_3_FD_66434 | JGI IMG/M metagenome (GOLD analysis project Ga0066861, IMG submission 66434) | Marine microbial and viral communities from oxygen minimum zone, Eastern Pacific Ocean - ETNP2014F10-02SV257 | ecosystem: Environmental > Aquatic > Marine > Oceanic ... | reverse complement strand
TCACCTGTAGCGCTTAAATTGCGTGTAATGGTTTCTACTGAACCATCGGGTTTAGTTGTAACTTTTACAGTTGTTGTTGTTCCATCATCATTCTTGATTATTGTTTCTGAAATAATAGTTACTTGTCCTTGTGCATCTGTAACAACTGTTTCGGTTGTTACAGAACCGTCAATGTTTGTAACTACTGTCTCAGTAGTTACAGTTATTGTATTACCGCTAAAGTCTGTAACTACTGTCTGAGTAGTTAAGTGACCATCGTCATTTATTTCTTCAGATACTGTTACATAACTTTGTTCGATTATATTTCCGTCTTTATCAGTAACAACTGTATTGGTAGTTACGGAACCATCGTCATTAATAATTACTATCTCAATAGTTGTAATTTCTTGTCGATTAGAATCTGTAACTACTGTCTCAGTAGTTATTGTTTTTCCATCTTCGCTAGTTGATTTCGTAACAACTGTTCCACTTATGAATGAACCACTCGAATCAAGATTTTGGGTGATTGTTTCTATTATTGTTGTTCCACTTGTATCAACTGTAACGGATTCTTCTATAACAACTTGCGTATCATCTTCATTTGTAATTACTGTCTCGGTAGTTACAGTTGTTGTACCATCATCATTTACTGTAATTATTTCTGGTGATTCTTCTCTAACCGTAGTATTTCCACTTGCGTCGGTAACGACTGTCTCAGTAGTTACTTCACCAGAACTATCCACTGTCTCAGTAACTACTGTCTCAGTAGTTACGGGTTCATTTGGAGGAATAACTACTGTCTCAGTGGTTACTGTTTCATTTATCACATTGCCACTATTATCGACGTATGTCGATGTAGTGGATGTTTTAGTACTTGACGAACCGTCAGCATTTTCTGTATTTGTTGTAGTAGTTACATTGCCACTAACATCCGTTTCAATAGTAACTAATATAGTGCTGCTTATTCCATGTGATGGAGTTGTAACTGTTTCCGTTCCAGTTACGTTTCCAGAAGTATCTGTAAAAGTTGTTACTTTAACGTTGCTAGATGTACCATCAAAATTAGTTGTTTCTGTTTCCACAACGCTATTTCCGCTACTATCTATAAAAGTCGTAACAATAACAGAAGTTGAACTTATTATATCATTATTTACACTCTTTCTTACCGTTGATGTTTCTATACTTCCATCTGCGTTTGTTGTGACTGTTACTATTGTCTTAGTATTGTCATCATTTACAGTTAATAATTCAATTGAAGAGGTTGTGGTTAATATCACCCCGCTAGTATCAGTTGTAACTACTAATGTGTTTGTATTAACAGTTCCATCTTCATTATAGTAAACAGTAACAGTTTCTTTTACATCATTACCATAAGCATCTTTGAAAACAACTTCTTTAAGATTCGGTTCCCATTTATCAATATTAAATTCGTACCCAATAGAATCTGTTTCTAGATCAAGGTGTTCGGCGAACACTTGCTCTAAGCTTGAAGCTTGACTAAAAGCATTTGAAACATAACTAAGAATATATGTTTGTCCATTTGTCTCTGTAATTTCGAATAAAATATCTATAACGGTTGCCGTTACAATTATAGAACCATCTATAACAGCAATATCTATTTCAAAATATGAGGCATAATTGCCAAAACTGTCTAAATAACTATTAACAGCTTGTTTAGTTACATCTTTAATCTGTGATATCGCAACTTCTGGCAATGTTTCTGGTGACGTGCCTGGAATATTAATAGAATATGTAAATCGTGTAACTATAAATGGTTCTGGTTCAGGTTCTGGTTGAGGCATTCGATATGAAACAACGTTTTTAAATTGAATATTTTCTTCTTCAAGTTCACTTAGGGAATAATTATCAATACTTTCATATGCATTTTTCAAATTTATTAAATTAGTAGCAACGATTTCATTTAAATGACTTGTATCAGATGTAAATCCGATAGCAATTGTTCCAGTAACATCTCTTATAACAGAATTCAGTACTATAGACCCATATGTCGCAGATGTTTGAATATCTGTCACATTAAAATATGATGCATACAAAGAATTGACAAGATTAATTATATCAATTTCCATCTGTGTACCTATAATCTGGCTATAATTAAGACCATATAAATACAGTGATATTTCAATTTGCATATTTTCAGGGGCATCTACCCATAAATTATATTCCGTTTGTATAGGTATAAATTGGTCCTGAACACTATCGCTATACCAGCTTGTATATGCAAGTTTTTGTGTTAATAAATTAGCTTCGGTCAAATAAACTAATTTTATTGGGTCTTTATCATGTTCTCTAAGATTGAAATCGTCAATAAATGAGTTATTACCAGAACCACTTGAAATATTAGTCCAAGAGTCTGTAATTTCTATTAAATTATCTAAAATAGTTGCATCATCTGCTTGTGTTTGACGGGCACCAAAAGGATTGTAATACAAATCTCCTCTTGTAGAAAGATTATCTATATATGCATTTGAATAATTTGTTAATATTGAACCAATATTTGATGTTTTGTCTGTTAAAATAACATTATATAATCCATATAACCAACAACTTACAGAGCCTGGTTTTTTTCTTATTTGCAAAGAACCATCTTGAAATTGTAATCCAAACGTTGCAGGACTATCTAGGTAATCATTTTCTGTTAACCATGGTGGTAAGTTTTCTTGGTCTGGTTGTGGTTGTGGTTCTGGTTCTGGGAGCGGTTCAGGTTCATTAATTATAATATACCTTTGTGTTGTGTTGTTTAAACTATCTGTTACAAGCAACTTAACCGTAACTGGTAATGTTAAAAATGTTGTATTATATTCATAATTTTGTGGACTTAGAGTTGTTATAGGTGAATATTCAAAATCATTCTCAATATTATCACCATCTGCATAGAACCACTGATACGATACCGGTAAGTTCTCAGATTCCCAATCTGATGCTTTTAAAGAATATGTATTTATTAATCCATATCCTGACGTTGGTTCCGAATATATTGATCCACCATAAGGACCCGTATTATCTAACACGGGTAAATATGTCGCATTACTATTCTTTTGAGAAATATTGTAACCACGAATTTGCTGTTCATATTTGTCTTTAAAGTATTGAACCTGATTGTTGTAATCGGCGATTAGAACATTTGTCGACACTGTTAGATTACCACTGTAATCTATATTATCATACAATTCAGAATCTTCAGACTCCTGAGATATATAATAACCTCTGAATTGTTCATTCGCATACAAGGCAAAAAAATCTATTTGACTCTGACCATCTACATCGGGAAAGTCTTTATTCAAATATAGATTTTGAGTCATGTATGATATTTGAGATATTTTAAAATATCAATTCAAAAACAGGTTTTCATTCACGCTTTCCAGTAATACTTACTGCCTTTTTATTATATTTAAAAAGTTTGTCATAAATAGCATCATAACAAAAATTTGCAACGTTTTTTCGTGAAATAACGCCATTACCTGCATCAATTACAGATATTTTTTCGAGTTTATTATGATCATCTGTTAGTCCACTTGGACGTACAACAGTATATTCCAAATTATTTCCGATATTACCTTTCTGTAAAAATAAACTTTCTTGGTTATTTTTATCAATAAATGCATCTTTTAGTATTGTTTTCATTAATATTTTAAAAAAAAGGGGAGGGTCATCAGCGGTATCACCTGTTCCAATAGATGTAATAACCGCTATTTTCGGAGAAGCATTATTTCTGTTAATTGCTTTTATGATATTTGTTGTTCCCTTTGTCAGCATATCACTGCCAACTTCTCTGGTATCTCCACCAAGACATATAATTGTTCCAGTAATCTTATTGTTTCTATACAAACAATCAACATCATCTAAATTAGTAACATCGCCTTTATAAACGATATGATTCTCAGTTGAGCATATATCATGCCTTGGTTTAACAAGAGAAACAACCTTTTTATTATCACTTAAAGCACGGTTAACAACATGAATACCTGTTCTACCTTGTGAACCAAATACAGCTAACGACGCATGGGGTGTGAGTCGCGTGTGCATAAGTGACAATGAAACTGGAATGACTATGAATATTGTTTTAATTGCTCTAATGAAACCCATTTTAATATTAATTATAAATGAATATATACTTATACTTAGTGTTTTAGTAATACGACAGAATCTTTAAAAGAGTAGTCAGTTATTCCTGGTAATTTTACATCAATTAACTTTGGAATAACTATATTTTTTGGTATATTTTTCTTAAACAATTCATATGTTTTATTTGCCTCTAGTATTATTTCCCCAATTCCAATTGGGATTCCGTATTCTGTAATAGATGATATGGCGATTGCTTTATCATTTGAGTAATTCATTATATTAACATGAGCTTTTGATAAAGGACCAAAATTTTCAATAAAATATCCATTGTCAAATAAAAATCTAACTGAACTATCAAAATAAAACTCTATTTGTGTATGAAATCCTGTAAAAGAGCCGGTTGTTTTATATACTCCAGCAAAATCCGTTTCGGAAGGCAACATAACATAAATTTGTGTGATACTTTGTTGTACTACCACAGCATCAGTTATTTCTTCCTCCTGTGTAGGCTCGTCTGGTAAAGGTACTGCTGGTACGCTGACACGCAAAGGTTCATAATGTATTTTATTTATTATTGCTGAATGGTCATTATTTGAATCTTCATTAAAACTTGTAATACTATGCATTATTAATCTATAATAATTATAATTAGTTGGTTTATTGGGTTCTGAATATGTAGTCATTGGTATTTTAATCATATTATCTTTATCAACACTCGTTGTCGCAGTTCTAATCCAATTAACACTTTTTGAATTATTTAAATCAAAAGTTGGTTTATTTGAACCAAGTAAAGTGCATTCGTAAATTCTATTGTGGTCTGGTGGAACAATGACCATATTTTCTCCAATATATTCTGTATCATTTGAATTAGCAGAGCTAGATTTTTTATTAATCTGAATCCACTCGCCATGAACTGGTGCTGAATTAACGTAACTGGTTATATTTTTTTTATTATATCCACTATTTGCGTCATAGCTGGTATCTGATACCCACATATATTGATTTGATTTCATTCTAGAACTTGAAGTATATAATTCTGTATCCAGCCATAACCATTCTGTATTATCTGAAGATGTTGCAGTTATTGTGACTGGAATAGAAGATGAATCTGTAATATATAATAATTTAATTGAATCTGTGTCAGTTGCACTGATGGTACTATGACCAATTCCATTGGTAATATTTGTCCACGCATTTGTAATTTCTAATAAATTGTTAATATTTCCTGAAAAAATATCATAATACAAATCACCAGAATTTGATAAATGATCAATATAATCACCGGACATTGAGACGCAATTGCCGATCTCTGCATCTGTGTTTATCAAAAAGATGTTATAAATTGCATATAGCCAATATCTTGTTGTACTGTTTTTTTTTCTAATCTGTAAACTACTGTTATTAAACCTTAATCCAAATCCAGCATTGTCGACACCATCAACTGCACATACATAATAATTCGAATTTTGTGATTTTTGTGCAATATAATAATTTCTTATTTGTTGTTCTGGATTTTCTAAAAAGTAATCTATTTGTGCATTCTGCGAAACAAGCTGTGGATTGATTTTAACTATTTCGTCACCACTTGTATCCCAATTATTATAATATACAGAACTAGCGGATTCTTGTGATATATAGTACCCGCGGAATTGTTCAGAGAGGTGTGTTGAAAAAAAAATTGTTTGTGAAATATTATCAGAATAATCTGTGTTAATAAGAAACTGCACACTCATATTATTTAATATATAACAAATTTAGATACATTATTTAATATATAATAAATTCATATACCATCTACCACCATCAAATGTTTTCAATTTATCTAAATTAATAGTCATATTATGCTTTTTTTGCAATAATATCAGATGTTTATTAAATACTTTAATATCGTTTTCATTCAGGATTGTTTTTGGATTTTCCAGAATTTTATAAAAATTTATAACGTGTTTATCAAGTTCAATATCGATAATACAATATATTTGATGTTCATGATCATGATGAGTAGTTCTTGTATTTGTAAAATTATTAATCCATCCTAAGTAAAAACATTTGTCGTTATAGTTATGTGCAAACCGGCGTGCATCAAAAAAATTGGCATTTTTTCTCCTCCACTCATCTATTCTAGACCCATGGGGTGGCGATGCAGAGCTACATTTCATTATTTCTGAATTTGTATATATAATATTTTCTTTAAATATTTCTTTGATTTCATTAGGATAAAATTGTTTGAAATGATTAAATGAAAGCGCCGCGCGTAGCAACATGATAGATTTTATCAAAAAATTCATATAATAACACTTATGTTAGTATATTTAAATTGTATTTAATGTATTCAACAATGGAAGAAGTCGATTTACTAAAAAAATGGGTTAATCATGCTGCTGTTTTCAAATGGTTACATGATCGCTCTTCAAAATATTTGTCAAAATGGAATAAATTGATTTGTATTCCTATATTAATTTTGAATACATTCAGTGGTATGGCTATTTATAGTGCGAATATATTTAAAGATAACAACACATATTTTATATTATTTGAATTAATAATTGGAAGTATTAATATATTATGTCTTATACTAAGTGGATTAAGAGATTATTGTAAATATGGAGAAAAGACGGAGCTTCATCTCCAATCTTATAAACAATGGACAAAATTCAAAAATGATATATATGTTGAACTTGTAGTTCCAAGTTGTGATACTAAACAATTTGTTACTGAAATGAAGACACGATACATAGATCTTATAACGATGAGTCCTTACATACCTAATAATATAATAGATGAATATGAAAAAGAAATAGGTATAAATGGTTGGACTGCTTTACCAGATATTCTAGATGGTAAAAGTAGTTTATGTGGGCCGCGCGAGATCGGCACGCGTCCGGTTGTTGATGTTTAAAATATTACTTCTTTTTAGTTCTTTTAGTCTTTTTATGGACTGGTTCATCTACTTTCAAAATGTTCAACATATGTGAATTGAGAGCCTTATCTAATTCATTAAGATCATCCAACCACATATTTTTCAATGTTTTATCATTAATTGAATTAAATTCGTCTTGTTTATTTTTGAGTGTTTCTTTAAGTTGTTCTACCATATCACTTGTCATTTGATAAATTGGCATATTAATTAAATAATTAAAACTTTTATTAGAATCTCTCATAAAATCATTTTCTTCTAACCAATCCATCAATCCAACTTTCGTGTATTTTTTAACATCTAATATTTCATCAATAACAGAATTAATAAATTTGACTTTATTTGCCAATATATCCATTTCATACTTAATTTTCTTGATTAAATATTCTTTTCTTTTGTCATACAATTCATATCTATGTTCTGAATAATCTTCTATAATCTGTTCAACGTTATTGTACTTTTTAACGACACCATTCACAGAATATAGGTGCATATTTGATGTACTAATTTTAGATGTTAATCTAAATCTTTTCTCAATATTATCTACAAGAACTCCTGCTCTTTGTTCTTGTCCAGCTTTCTTTAACCAATCCTGAAGTATTCTTGGTTCGATTTCAATTTCAAAATGTGGTTTTGACTCAGTACTCTGACTTCTATAATTTTTAACGCCTACCCATTCTCTGAGATTCTTCGGATATACACCACATTTAGCATAAGCTTTACCTCTAGCACTTTGATTATTATTGTTCAATTCTGTAACAATTTCGTCAATAAATTGTTTATAATTATCCATCCATGTACCAATTGGCAGCTCAGAAATCAGAATTGTTTTATAATTAATAATATCATACCTCCCTTTAGTCAAAATACCACCATTTTCAATATTAATAATACTTCCATTAAAGCCATGGTAATATGGTTTTAAAATTGGTAAATCTTTATTAACCAATTTATTTTTCAAATATGTTACAATAGTTTTTGGATTATAAGAAGGGATTTTTGTACTATATCCTGTCCCAATACCTTGAGCACCATTACATAATAGAAATGGTATAATTGGCGCATAATATCTTGGTTCTACTGGAAGACCATCATCGTCCATATATTCCAAAATATTTTCATCATGTTGAACAAATATTTTGTGAGTAATATCCGACAATACTGTGTGTAAATAACGTGGACTACCGGCATCTTTACCTCCTAAAATACGTGTACCAAATTGACCATTTGGTTGTAATAAGTGCACATTATTTGAGCCAACAAAATTTTGTGCCATTGCAATGATTGCTCCATTAAGACTTTCTTCACCATGATGATATCCACTATGTTCGCTAACATATCCTGCCAATTGTGCAACTCTAATTTCAGATTTCAAATTTCTTTTAAAACAGGAAAATAGAATTTTTCTTTGTGATGGTTTAAAACCATCCATAATATGCGGAAGAGAACGATGTAAATCATAATTTGAAAAGTGAATAAGTTCTTTGTTTACAAAATCGGAATAGTTTACATTCCGTTCTTCATCTAACACAATTTTTTCGTTATATTCACCCAGCCAACTTTTTCTATCATTGCTTCTATCGCGATTGAATGCCATATCAATACTATTCTCTGATTCATCATCCCAAATATACTCCATTTTTGACATATTTCTGAAATAACCTTTTGCTTCCGCGGTAGTGCTTGTACCAAGTCCCTTATAATACTTAGCCTTCCAACCTTTGCGTTGGTAATCGGGATTGTTTAGTTTCCATTCTGAATATTTAGCCATATTATAAAAGAGGACTTCCTTTTTTTTCTGTAACATCTTTACAATTGGAGTCTGCATACATTGGACAAAACCAGATATTTGTAATAATTCCGGCCAAAATGTATCTAACCAGTTAATAATTAATCCTTTAATGTGCGAACCATCATAATCTTGATCCGTCATAATCATAATGTGACCATATCGCAGTTTTGAAGTATCTTTGTACTTAGCATCTTGTTCAAGACCAAGAATTTGCTTCATATTAATAAGTTCTGTGTTGTTCATTACCTGACCTTTCCCTTGCTTTGTAGTAATTTTTTCTCGAGCATTAATTACCTTACCACGAAGTGGGAATACACCATATAAATCTCTTCCAACTACGCTCAAACCAGCAACAGCCATTGCTTTTGCGGAATCCCCCTCTGTAAGAATAAGTGTGCATTCCGACGAACGCTTACCACCGGCTTCATTTGCATCGTCCAATTTTGGAATGCCATAAATTCTATTTTTCTTTTTACCATCCGTTTTCTTGATTTGTTTTGATTCTTTAAACTGGTAAGTTTCAATAACTTTTTCCATTAATCCAATTTTAACCAAATCATTAAAGAATTTGTCAGCAAGTTTACAACTGGAGCCAAATTTCGAAACTTGTGTTGTTAAGTAATCTTTTGTTTGGCTATCAAACGATGGGTTAACAATAATACAATTAACAAACAAGAATATATGTTCTCTAATATAACTCGTTTTCACATTGATTTTTTCCTTTTTAAGAATAACCTCTGCCATCTTTTTGCTTATCAACTGAACAACGTGATCCACATGTTTACCACCTTTTGCTGTATAAATACCATTTACAAACGAAACATGTTTAAATTCATCACTTAAACCAACTGCGACTTCCCATCTTTCATTACTATTTTCATAGCAAATATCATCATTGTCATCAAAATACATGCAACAAAAGTCTTTGAAACGACGAATTGGTACGTATTCATTATTGAAACGAACACTCAATTTTTCTCCACAACAAGCACTTATTTCGTAAGCCCTCCTTTTGAATATATCAATCATATCATTAGACCACCCGGTTAATCCAAATCTTTCAAAATCTGGTAGAAAACTCACCTTAGTTATTGACTTTTCACGAGCATTTACCTTTGTAATAACGGGTTCTTCTCTAACATTCATATTATCTTTGAAACATTGACTAAATCTTTTCTTGGTAATTAGGTCTACTGTTTCAACTTTAAACCATTTTGAAAAGATGTTTGCCAATTTAGCGCCATATCCATTCTTTCCCCCCGTAATTCGTTCTTCATTCTCGTTATAATTTGTACTTGTTAATAGCTTACCAAATATCATTTCAACAGTATAAATTCCATGTTCTGGATGCATTAAAACATCAATCCCCTTACCATCATTTTCAATTGTTACAACACCTGTGTCAGGTTCAATATTAATAGCCAAATAACTGACCCTATCCTTCGTATTTTTACAACGAATATATTGATCCCATGAATTTACAATTACTTCATCAACAATCTTGTAAAGACCAGGAATAAATGATAATGCACATTGACTCATTTTATCCTCACATATTTTCCATGAATTTGTAGTTGTTAATTCGACGGAACCAATATATGTGTCAGGTATTTTATAAATATGTTCTTTGTGAGTATGAGCTTTATACTTAGAAACAGCATCATTTGATTCTTTAGATTTCGCCATACCGAATACAATGTCTATATGCTCATTAACAAATTACTTATATCATTTTTTTTGCATTTGTCGAATACCTAATTTTCTTTTTATTTTTTCTAACACTTTTTTATTAGCTGGAGTGCCTAGAACACTATTGTTCTCAAAACTAGCGATTACTTCTTCTTTCATATTCATTGATGAAGCAAATTGTTTTCTTGACATCTTTTTAGCGCATCGAGCTTGCATTATTTCTTTTCCATATTTCAATTTTTCAATTTTATTTGCTTCGGTTGCATCGTCTAGTTTTCTAGAATTATCAGGTGCATCACCTTTTGATATGCGATGATAACTAACAGCTTTACCCTCCCGTTTGGCTTGTCTTTCCTTCAATGAAATCTCTTCTTTTGTTAAAGAACCTCCGGACTGTCTACCAATATTAACTGTATTCCAGTCTTGATGTTGCATTAATTATATTATATATATTTGTAAAAATGAATGCTTAAATATAATTTATAAGTACACAATATTAAAACGAATGGCATTACAAGTAACAACCCATTTGTCAACACAGCAAACTATTGCCGCGCCGGCATCTAGGCTCGTCGGACCTTCATATGAACAAAAAAAAATTCTAAATTCATTATTAACTGGAAAAAGTGTAATTGTTGATGCAGTTGCTGGAAGTGGAAAAACTACTACAATTTTGTGGATTGCAAAAACATTCCCAGAAAAGAAGTTACTAATGTTAACTTATAATAGACGTCTTAGAGATGAAACTCGTGAAAAGACCAATAGATTCTTTATTAATAATATGAATGTATTTACTTATCATGGATTTGTAAGTCGTTATTTTACAAAAAATAGTGCTGGAGCATGCCAGAATGATATTGATATGACATATATGTTAAATATTGGAAAATTAAAGGAAAATATTAATTATGACCTAATAATTGTCGACGAAGCACAAGATATGACTCCATTATATTGTAGACTAGTGTCTAAAATTATTGCTGCATCAACAACCACGCCTCACAGCATGATACTCCTTGGAGATTGTCATCAAAGTATTTATAATTTTCAAGGTGCCGATTCAAGATTTTTATCTGGAGCAGATAAAATATTTAATCAATATAAAAATTGGGATAGATTAACACTTTCAGAATCCTTTAGAATTACTGCGGATATGGCATTATTTATGAATAAAGTCGTTCTAGATGAAAATAGAATAAAGTCATCTAAACATTTGATAGAAAAACCGAAATATTTTGTGTGTGATATTTTTGATAATACTGAAACTAATCCGGCATTCATAGAAATTAGAAATATATTACAAGAACAATCACCAGATACAATATTTATATTAGCACCTTCTGTTAAAAGTACTAAAAGTCCATTAAGAGTGTTGGCACAATTAGTAGGCACTTTAAATGTACCAATATTTGTTCCAGCAAACGACGAAGATAAATTAGATGATGAAATTATTAAAGGAAAGGTTGTATTTTCTACTTACCATTCTACAAAGGGATTAGAAAGAGACAATGTATTTGTATTTAATTTTGATGAGTCCTATTTTAACTATTACGAAAAAGAGGAACCCCGTTATAAATGTCCAAATGCATTGTATGTTGCACTAACGAGAGCGAGACATAAACTATTTATATTTCATCATTATAGAAACGATTATATCTCATTTATTTTCAGATCAAGATTAGATAAATTCACTGATGTTTATAGACCGCTTCAGCCACCTACTTATAAACCCAAAAGGGTTACGCCATCAAAGGCATTTAATAACAATAGACCACAAACAGTAGGAGCAACTGAATTACTTAAACATATATCCACTGATGTATTAATAAATCTTGTTAGTTATTTAACTATTCAGCAAATACAAGAACCACAAATCAATATATCAATTCCTATTAAAATTTATAACACGAATAATACTTGCGAAAGTGTTTCAGAAATTACTGGTATTGCCATTCCTGCATATTTTGAATATATAGACATTGGGAATATGACTGTATATGATGCGGTCCGCGACGCAAAGGGTTTATCGTTGGGCGGCGGCGATAGCAATGATGTTTGGTTGGGTTCAGATTCGGACTCAGAGTTTGACGCCGGCGCAGCTGCCGAGCCCGCGGCTGCAGAGCCGACTCTATGGGATGGTGAAACACAAATAACAATTCCAGAATTATTACATATTTCTAATGAATGGGCAGCAATTATGACAGGATACAGTCACAAGTTAAAACAAATTACTGACTATAATTGGGTAACTGAAGAAAATCTTACAAAAACTCTAGAAAGAATGCGTGAGTTAAATTTATCATCAGAATCATTATTTGAACAAGAATATGAAATAGGTCCTTGTAGTGATACTATGATGAGGAAGCTTATTGGATATGTTGATATTAAGGATGGAAATAACGTATATGAGATTAAATGTGTTGAATCTATAACTACGGAACATTTCATTCAATTGGCTATATATATGTATATGATTTCGTACACAAATCCATATAAATATAGGAGTACAAATTTCATATTATACAACGTATTATCTGGAGAAAAATACAGTATAAGTGCTAAAATACCTGATCTTGTAAACATGATTAGGGAATTATTTGCAGCCAAATATTCCAATAATCGAAAGAAAGAGACTGATGAAATATTTTATGGAAAAAATAGAAATATTAATTAGATGACGACAGATATAATTCTTTTGCCTTATTAGATAAGTGTTCATTATTTGAAAAATCAGCAATGTCAAGTTGTCTTACACTAAAAATTTGCGAATACTTATTCATATTATTAATATGTGGCATTGAATCTTTTATTGATGTTAATAATTGCCCATTGTTTGGACCTGATACTTTACATGCTTGTATACCACCATTATTCGAATTACATAAGCATGATTCTATTTCAAATTCTACAAATTCTCCTTTGTAAAGTGTATGATATTCTTTTTCAGATAATTGTAAATTTGACCAATGAACAAATACATCTACGTCTACATCTTCAACTCTATTTCTATGTGTTATAAAACCATATCCAAGTTTACTGTTAAACCACTTAACTCGGCCTAAAATTCTCTTTTTTGATTTCAATAATTCAAGCATTATGTTTTCTTTTATTAAAAATTTCACAATTTTTTTTCAAAAAAATACATTCTATGATTATGGAACTAAATATACCTACAGAATTGATTCATATTATCGAATCATATTCACGTAAGATTCAACCAATTTTATTGTTGGAAGATATAATTAATTATGCTTCAACTTTAAAGCAATTAGAACAGATGTATAATAAAGTTATTTATACAAAATATTCAGATGCGTGGGCCGAGCCATGCCATACGCCAATACCTTGGTATAGTGAATTTATAAAAGGTCTTAATATTATAAACGCCAACCTCCCACCGTTCTCGCGCGCGCGCGACGCGAGGCTCGCGAGATTGCATTGGGCAAAATATAGTCCAGAATATCGAAATAAAGTATATGAACTGTTAAAAAGAAACCTGAATCTACATTTACGTCGGCGTCCGGGCGACGCGACATGTTCGCCAGCGCGCTTATAAGCATATTTTTAATATTAAATATTAAAATAATTTTCAAATGACTAAAAAAAAAACTTCTAAAAATGTATTACCTCAGGAAGTTATACTCAGTGGTGGAAATTTTGCAACAGTATGTTTTTTGGGTGCGATACAGGCCCTTATTGAAAAGAAACAGTTTGACATTAAAAATGTAAAAAAATGGATTTGTACTTCGGGTGGAAGTGTTGTTGCTTTATTTTTAACAATAGGATATACACCAGAAAGACTAATACATATTTTAAAACAAGTACCCATATCAAAAATTAGTCCTTTGAATTCAGATAAATGGTTGGGATTTTTTGATAAATATGGTATACACGATACATCTAAATTCAAATGGTTATTTTCATTAATGATGGAACACATATCGTGGTCACCAGACACAACATTTAAAGAACTGTATGATAAACTAAATGTTGAACTTGTTTTCACAACATATTGTTTAAACACCCAATCTGTTGTCTTACTAAATCATATAAATACACCAAATTTGAAAATATTAGATGGAATATGTATGTCAATTGCTGTCCCGTTTTTATTTGCTCCAGTAAAATATAAGAACGAACACTATATTGATGCCTTTTTAGTAAGTATACATCCGGTTGAATATTGTTCAAAAAGTGCACGCTCTATTAGTTTTTGCTTAGAAGGAAAGAATGAATACGTTGAAAATATTGAACTAATAAATTATATAAGAATTATAATAAATTCTCCGATTAATAAATTACAAAATACATTTTTAAATAACTACAAAGGTAAAACTATAACAATTAAATGTAATTACAAATTCGACGCATCATTTGAAATGAACTCTGACACACTTGAATTTTTTTATAATACAGGTTACGATGAGATAAACAAATAATAAGACTAATACTACTAATTATAACAATGAATCAAAATTCGAACCAAATACAAATACACTCGGAAATACAAGAAAGATTGTATCAATACATAAGTAATGGTATTTTAAATACTATTTTCTATGGTGGACCAGGAGTTGGCAAACATACACTAATACTTAATATGTTTAGGTCATTAAATCCTAATTTGAATGAAAAAGAAAAGGTGCAATTCTGGGAAGAAACGGGTGTTAGGATATATTCAACATCAAATTATATACGTTTTGATGCAAAAGAATGTGTTCGCAAAAAGGCAAACTTACCAAAAATAATTGAAGAAATAAGTAGAACCAGAGATATTTCAGCAGACTCTAATAAAATTATTTATATTAGATATATAAACTATTTAGGTTCTCAACAAGAAGCATTTCGGCAATTAGTTGAAGATACACACTTAACTTGTAGATATGTATTTACTTGTAGAAACATAGACACTATAGATCCTGCACTCAATAGTAGATGTCTTCTTATTCGAGTACCCGCACCAAATAACGATACCTTAATTGATTTTACACATTCACATAGTATTCATAATCTGGAGTCAAGTCATATTGATACTATTATATCATATTCAAACAAAAATCTGAATACTCTAAAACACATAATTATGTACACTAATAAAATGTTTAAAACAGATAATTTTAAACTAAGAAACATCCTATCAGATATGGCAAATAGTATTGTTTCAGATATAAAAGTAACAGAAAAAATATCAAAAATTCAAACATTATCGGAAAAATATCACTACAGTGAACTTAATATATTAGACCTATGCAAACAAATGGATAATATAGATTTATTTGTTAAAGAACTCCATAATTATTCATCTATACTAAATCCATCTTTGTATGATACATGCGTATTATTTCTTAAAATAACGGAAGTTTTTAATGAAAATATGTAACACAATATGTATCTTAATTATTTATATTTAAACGTCTCAAGCGTTCATTTAAGCGTTCTTCCATAGCTGCTCTAGCATCATTACGTGCACGTGCAATGACCGACTCATCGGCCAAGGGCGCTGTCGGTGACTCCGGTGCGTCGTCCGGCACCTCTGGAACCGGTTCATTCATGGAACTGAGCACAGTGTCCGCGCTATTCAGTCGACTACTCCTAGTCCGTGGTTTTAGTTTCCATGCTTTCTTAGCTTCTCTAGCTTTTTCTAGTGCAACTTTTCTAGCTTCTGCCGCATATGGTCCCTCTTTAACTTCCTCTTTAACTTCATCATCATCATCATCCTCATCTTTAACTTCATCTTTCATTCTAGCTTTTTCTAGTGCAGCTTTTCTAGCTTCCGCCGCATATGGTCCTTCTTTAACTTCCTCTTTAACTTTCTCTTGAACGTCCTCTTTAACTTCCTCTTTAACTTCCTCTTTAACTTTCTCTTTAACGTCCTCTTCTGGTTTTTGCTGTTGAAGTGTTTTTGGTTTTTCCCAAAAAATCGCCTTCTTATCTTCTCCCGGAATGCTGGTGAATCCCAACGCAATGTTCGAGGGTCTTTTGATATTATCTTTTAGTTTTTCATTTCGCCATTTCCCCTCATATATACCATTATAACTGTAGCTGTCAACTGTTTTCATTTCATCTAGTTTCTTTAAATATGGATGTATTCCTAGATTATGAACGGATTCAGTGTTTGAATCATTGATATTATCTTGAAGAGCTTTTTTCATTTCGGCACGTTTTTTATTAAATGAATCTTTTAATATCTCTTCCTTTTCTCTTTCAGTATTTATTGGCTGTGCTTTTACTCTCCTATGAACATATTCAAAATAGGGACTCGCCGCGGCAATAGGCTGTTGTGTGTCGGAAAGTCCGGGGATAGGAGCATTAATCCATTTTTCTCGGCTTGGAATTTCGATCTCTACTTCTTCTCCCGAAATATCTAAATAAACAATATTACCAGGTACAAAACGCTCTCTCCAGTTATGTCCTATATATATTTTATATGTATTATAAAACTCTGGTTTTTCTTTATAATATGGGCTTGGGTCTTCCATTTTCATTAGGTCACGCTCCTCTTCCGGAACTGTATATTTTGTAATAGCACCATCTATGTATGGTTCTTCATCTGAATCTATGTATGATTCTTCATCTGAATCTATGGAAGAATTTATGTATGATTTTTCATAGCTATTTTCAGACGAACTTTCTTCTTCATTTCCATAATCACTGTCAGAACCGTTCCGCGACGAATTGTAAGAAGAACCATCATCCTCCGTGGATGGGCTCGAGGAATGCGACGCGGACCTCGACGCAGAATCATTTGTGGATGATTCTGAGTCGTCGGACACGTGACCACGACGTGGGCCGCGCAAGTCAGACTCTTCAATTCGCAGGAGATCATACAATAACTTCGGCTGGCCGCAATCAACGGCTCGGCGTCTTAAGGCTCGCGTCTCTCGGCCGCGGGTCCAACTTGGTGGTGTAAGGAGCTTTACTTCATAGAAAGTTTCGAGGCGGTTAGGTGCATGGTCGCGGGGGAGGGTGATATGCTGCCAAATTATGCAATCCCACCAATTCCCCATCCAGAAAGCTTTTACTTTAGCATTTATAGGAAAAGCTAGGCCATAGTCGTTATAGTAACTGCGTGGAATTGTATATGTATTCTCTTCTTCGTATTCACCTGTCTTCTCTTCTGGCCATCCTATTGCTTCTTCATTATTATCTGAATAAGCTTCCTCTTCTTCGTATTCCGCGTCATCGCCTTGCGATGACTCCGTAGATGATGAATCTGAATTATATAATATATCATAAGGAGATGCACCTCCAAGCAGTTTGAGGCGTGATTCATTATTAAATGTTTCCAAAGGATTTTCTGGTATATCAGGGTCAGTTATCGACAATGACTGGCGAAGAGGTGCCCTGTATTTTCCAAAATCAGGACCTTTATTGTAATTTCCACCATATATTAATTTGGTATAATTATTCCTTCTTTTAGAAAACATTATTAAATTATTAAAATATATTATTTTCTGGGTAAAAAATATTATTTAATTAATTTTTGATATATTATATAATATGGATGCTTTATTAGTTGGTGGTGGATTAGCTGCCGGTGGGTGGCTTTTAAACTCAAAAAACGACTTGATATCAAATGACAAACAAGAAGAATCATCACAAAATATATACGATAGCGGAATTTTAGATACAAGACTACTGGAACGTAGTGCTATGAGTACACATATGGATAATACAAATATTGTTACTTCAGAAAGACCATTATCTGGTAGAAACACACGGTCATTGACTGGTGAGATAATGTCTAATGAGCAGTTTACTCACAATAATATGGTTCCGTTTTTTGGATCAAATGTAAAACAAAATACTGAATCAAATAATGCATCAAGTACTTTACTTGAAAATTTTACTGGTGTTTCAAAATTAGAAAAACCAAAGCAAGAAATATCGCCAATGTTTGAAAATAACAGAGAAAATATCTATGGAACTCAAAAACTACCAGAGTCTATAAGAGATAGATATAATGCATCTAGATTTAATCAAGGTGTTCCAATTACAGACCCAATTCGTGTTGGACCTGGATTAAATAAGGGATATAATGCTCAACCATCGGGTGGATTTCATCAAGCAGATGCATTGAAATATGCAGGACAGCCATCTGTTAATGAACTCAGAATTAAAACCAATCCAAAAGTTACTTATGAAGGTAGAACAGTAAATGGATTTAAAGGTACTAGACGAGGTATGCAACCTGTTGTTTCTCAAAATAGAGTAATTAGATTTCATTCTTATGAAGGCACACCCCGTCTTAATACGACAGTTGTTAATTCAGCAGGCAGATCAACTGAGAACTTTATTGACCGAGAAACTAATAGACAAAACTCACTTAACTCATATATAGCACCGGCAGGCCCAACTATACATAGAAGTCATAAATCACAAGTTTCAAATAAAAATCAAATAACTCATCGTCAAAATCTAGATTCGTTTGGATTCCGCGGCCTAGGTGGCGGCAAGCGCGAATCGAGATTATCTGTTCAATATTGTTCTGATTCTCGCAAAGAAGACAAGAAGGATGATACATATCTTGGACAAGCGAGTTCAATGGTTACTAATATTATTGCACCATTACAGGATATACTTAGACCAACTATTAAAGAAACAAACATTCACGATAGCTCTCCCAATAGAAATATGGCTAGTGGTGTTCAAGGAGTACCAGTGTATGATCCAAATGATGTACTTAGACCAACTATTAAAGAAACAAACATTCACGATACACGAGAAGGTTTCATGGGAAAATCCAAACAACCGATTCACACATATACACCTGATGATACTACAAGAACAACTATTAAAGAGACATTAATACATGACAATAGATTAGGTCCTATTGGTGGCACACAATCAGCATTATACCAAGATAGACCTCAAGAACTAAAGGTAACTGCTCGTGAAACATTAAAGGATTATATTAATAATACTAATATAAAAGGAAAAAACAAAAATGCAGTTGTTAATACAGATCCTCTTCAAACAACAATTAAAGAAACAACAATTGATAATAAATATCCTGGACTAGCAACATCTGTACAAAATAAAGGTTATACTGCAACTTCTGTTACAGCACCACCAACAAATAAACAATTTACAGCAGATAATGAATATTCTGGTCAAGCAACAGGAAAAATGAAAGGTGGTTATAGTGTAACAGAAACCAATGCACCGCCAACAAATAAACAATTTACATCAGATAATGATTATACTGGGATTGCAGAAGGCGAAGTAAAGCCGACATCCTATTCAGATATTTACAACGCAACTTTAAATGAAATGAAAGAAGGGATTTCTCGTGGACGTGAACCAACTGGTTCTGGACTAAAAACGAATGCAACTGTTACAGAAATTGGAAATGTAGATACAAAACCAGGATTAGTACAAAGACAAACCATGTCAGCAGCGACACCAATACAAAACATACCACTTGATTCGACCAATGTTCCGTTAAGAAATGGGGGCAAATGCGATCTCGAGTCTCAAGTTAATGATAGAAATGATCCCAATAATCTAAATCCTTTCAAAGAGAATCCATATACAAAATCACTCAATAGCACCGCTTAAATTATCATTCTGGATTTTCCATAAACGACATAAACATGCATATAAATGATAAGTATCGTGTTCAAATTTACTTAAATGTTCAATTGTATTTCCTATTTCAATAGCATATTCAATATTTTGGGATATTCTTGTCAAATATCTATATAATTTCATTGCTATATCAATATGTGAAAAACCAATTAATTCCAGATTAAACAATCCATGTATTCTTTTTTTCAAATCTATTTCTTTTAAAAAATTATTATATGAAAACGATAATTCCGATTCCTTAATTATATTGTGCCCGGTTGTTTTCTTTATTTCTAGAAAAAATAAAAAAGAATATATCTTTTTACAGCTTATTTCTTCTAAATAAAATTCTATAAATTCTTCATCATAGTCAAATCCCTCAGCAGTTAAAACATGTTTTGCTATTTCTCTAAAATTATCATCCGATGGTAAATTCATCTCAAAAGTCATAGCCCATGTAGATAAATCAATCTGGTTAACAGATTCTAAAACACAAACGACTATTGAATTTGATGACAATATGTTGTATAATATATATAAAAATTGACTTGACATTTTATGCAAATTCTCAATAATTAACCATTTCTTATTAACGCTCGACTTTGAATTAATAAAACTATTTAATTTATCTTTAGAATCAAGCGTTTTTAATGATAAATGATTTAACCAAAGAACGTTTTTTCCAGTATTTGCTTGATTCAAAAATATCTTTATTAAAGTGCGTTTTCCACTACCAGGTTCACCGGATAAAACAAAATGTGAATATTCTTTTGTTTCTATCATTTTTTTCAAATAACCAACCACATTCTTATTTGATAAAAAATGGTCTAACGTTTTAGGACTGTGTTTCTCATACCAAGACATTACATAACATTAAGATAATAACTCTTATTTTTTATTTTTTATTATTTAATGAGTGACACAAATAAATCGAATAAAAAATTATTAGATTCAGTATTTGGAGATACTCTAATCATTACTTGTCCTATAACAAAAAAAGCATTTGATGATCCTGTCGTAGCTTCTGATAAAATCACATATGAACGTAAAGCTATTGAAAAACACTTTGAAAACAGCGATAAGTCATATGTAACTGGTAAAAAATTAGAGCACAAAATATTAATACCCAATGCTTTTATTAAATCAATCACAGACCTAATAAAGAATAAGCAACCAGAATATTATAATTATATTAACTCAACATCACCTAAAACCCAAATTGCAGGTTCTGATAAAAACTTTGAAGAGGAGCACAAAAAAATCATGGAAAGTATTGATAATGCGGAATTCCCGCCGCACGCTGCCGCGCGCCTGAAGCGTATGGTGTCTGCGCCAACCGCAGTCGACGAGGTGGAACACGGTGATCTCTCCATGGCAGCGGACTCCATCGCCACGCTTGACGATGAAGTCAAAAAAATTATGATGGCATATGATTCTGGTCCAGAAGGTGCTGTCGAGCGCAAGGAGGCCGATGTCGAAAATTTAGATAAGTTAGATAAGGAAGTCAAACAAATTATGATGGCATATGATTCCGGTCCATCCGCCACCGAGCTCGCGAAGGTTGATGCCGAAAATCTAGATGAGGAAGTCAAAAACATCATGAAAAGCATAGATAAAAGTATAATGACATTTGATTCCGCAATAATTGATACTGCGCCGATATTGCCACCAGCACCGACGCCGAAGAATCCTGGTATTATGGAAAAATTAAAAGGCCTATATTCAAAAAGAGATCGTTCGAAAAGACAAATAAAAAGAACACCTACCATACGCGATCCGTTACAGCCATCATGGTGGCCGTGGGCGCCTAAGCAGTCGCCGCCGCCGGCTGCGCCACGCGCGCCTGGAAAGCAAGTAACTACACAAACCATGCCTACGCCGCCCGCAGCACCCATAGCGACACAAACCATGCCCCCGCCACCCGTGACACCGATGGCGACACAAACACACGAGCTCCGAGATAGCGACAGGAATTACGATGCAATATTCTTATCAAAAGAAAGAGAAGAACGTTTTTTGAAAAACATTCCTCGTAATTTACAAATTGTCAATATGCTAATTGACAAGAGAAAGGCTGAAATTGCTGCACAACAGGCAATGAACGCACAAAAACAGAGATTAGCTGCGTCCAATCTGACAAGCCTGGTATCTATCAAAAAACCATCTAGTAGTAGTGATACATCTAGTAGTAGTGATACATCTAGTAGTAGTGATACATCTAGTAGTAGTGATACATCTAGTAGTAGTAGTGATACATCTAGTAGTAGTGATACATCTAGTGGTTCGGATGCAGATGATGAGCTCGAACCGATACGAATGCGCCGTCAGAAAGTGCCTCTTAAGCACGTTCCGAAAAAATGTATTCTTAAAGACTCAGTGAACACAGAAATTGTTTTTAATCCTTTAAATTTAAAAAATAATAGTAACGGTAGAAATTGTTGTTGGATAAATTCATCTCTCTATGCTTTTCTTTCTAATGAATATGTAGTTAATATTCTATTAGAAAGAACCATAGAAGATTATGAAAAACAGGCAAGGGAGGACCACGATCCTCATAGTCTACATGAACTGAAGCAGCAGTTATTGGTATTTAAAAACAATCCTGATGGGGGATGGATTCAGGATAATTATTCAAAATTATATTATTTAATCCAATCAAAATATAATTGGCGTCCTGAAGATTTTGCTGAATTAGGTGATTTTGGTGATGCTAGAGTAACTTTTGATTTATTTTTAGCTTGTTTTGAAAAACGTACCTGGTCAGCGGATGGCCCAGCCGGAAAATTAAAATTAGAATCTGATTTTAGATATATAAATACAACTGAAGAGCTTTGTGAATTTTTACAATATAAAGAAAACTATATTTGTATTTCATTAGTTATAACAGATGATTGTTTAGAAGTGAAAGAAATGGGTCAAGATATTGATGATGCTGGTCATTATGTGGCATACTCAAGAATAAATCAACATAAGTGGCGTAAAATGGATAGTGGAAATACAATAAAAGATGAATATTTTAATAATATTATTGGTGAATGTCCCGAAAATGAGAAATTATATGTATATGGTTTATTTCTTTTGAAAGATGCTTTACAATAAAAATGAGGAGCTAATATAAATATGTATTGTAACTAATATTAACATGAGTAATGAAAATAAACCCGCACTTGAAAATAAACCCGCACTTGAAAATAAATCCCAAAAATGTACTTACTGTAAAAAAAAGAAGTTGGTGATGTTAGAGTGTACATGTGGTAATAAATATTGTTTAAATCATTATCCACCAGGAAATCATAATTGTTCAAAAAGTCTTTGTAAAGATTCTGGAGTGTTATCGTTAACCTCCGAAGCAACGGGACTTTTTCGTAAAATTGATAAAATTTAAACAGAGTTTAAACCATTACCGCGATTCAAATAATGTTTTCTTAAAGCAATTTGTCTCACAGTAATCGGAGATACTGGTTTTTTAAAGTTTTTATTTGTAACTGGTCTATTTTTATATGGAAAAGGCTTGGAAACATAATCATATTCTAGTCTAGTTGTACCAGTTCCGTTTGATGCTTTTTCGTGTAAAACAGTCGCAGTTCCGTATTTATTCCATGGATTAAACTTCTCTTCTAATGTATACACCTGTATTATAAAAAATACTAAAGTTACAAACAATATACATTTTAATGCAGTCTCTGTAACACAAGTCATTATAATATAATATAAGTTAATTAATTTGAAAAAGCAAGGCCGGCCATACCACCAACAATACGCAATAAATTGTAATTTACAGCATAAACAAACACATTAAAATCATAAGTCTCAAAATTATCATAATTTGGTGTAATATCACACATTTCCAATTCTATTTGTAAATTTGAAACACGAGACATATTACAACATCCCGATGGTTGATATCTTGATGGCTCAAGTGCGAATGAATATAAATATATACCACTCTTGTCAGAAGTTTTTATATTATGTTGATAAGGTTGTACGTACCTAAAAAATATACTGTCTCGTGACGAATATCTTTCAACTCCATCAAATAATAATCGACTCGATTTAATCGCGTCTTCTTTCCAAAAATTAAAATTAAATTTTGTGGGTAGTAAGGCTACACTTTTAGTAGTTGTATCATTGTCTAATGGAATAAGTTCATTATTTTCATATATTAATTCCCCATTTGTATCTGTCTTATAATATAGGGGGTCCTCATTATCAAATCCTAAAAGACGACAATATGCATTTGTACCTGGTGGAATATACTCATCTTCCCAATTTGTATAATTATTATGTCGATTTAATTTTTTAGCAACGTCATTTCTTTGACCGCACCATACTATATATTTAACTGGATGTTGGAATTGTAAATTTAAAGTAGCTGTTCCGATGACTCCAGTAAAATCTTGACGATATACCTGCTCTATCAAATACTCATGATTATTTTTTGCGAATTTTGTTCTTTCGTCTTTATCTAAAAATATATAATTCACCAATAAATGTGTATCCATATTCCATCCCTGAATATTCTTAGGGCCATCTGACAGATCTATACTGTCTTGAAAACGATTCGATTGTACACCAGTTATAAAATTACCAATATGATGATGTTCATCACTTGTAGGAGCTGTCCTTGCTCCTTTAGGAATCGAACCTCCACTTTTAGTTTCGATAATTGTGTATAATTCTGTTATTGGTCTACATTCAATTTCTAAAGTTATCTCGTGATATTGAAGTGCAATCAAAGGTAAAGCTAAACCTGGATTTGTAGAGAACCAAAATGGAATGGGAACATACAGTTTTCGTCCGCTTATTGACGGGGGTTGTAAGAAAGAATTTTTTTTAAAATTAGAAAAGTAAATATCATCTGAATCGGGATTCTTGCTCAATGCTCGATCTAATGATGAGGATGGATAAACACCCGCGTTCCAGCCATTGTGTGAAGGCATAAACAAATCAGCTTGATGTCCAATCATATTATCAAAATTATTCTTTCCTGAAGTATCAAGAAATATTTCATGCCAAATTTCTATCCATTGACCATACACTTCTGAAATTTTATTTCCACCAATTGCTAAATTACACTTTTTAATAATCTGACAACCAATATTTGGCACCCATGCAAATTTTGCGTTTGAGTAATTATTGGTAGCACTATCAAAGAAGTGTGCTGAATATATGTCAGGAAGATTTATACAAAAATATATTTTATTTATTAAATCACCATTTCGAGTGATTTTACATTTCAACTGGGTTTCGACATCATTAGCGATGTTTTGAGTTCCTTCAAAATCCAATCGAAGCATTTCCATAGAAAAATTTGTATGTCTCTTATAAACTGCTTTAAAAAAAGTCATTTGTGGATTTCCGTTTAAATATGCATTTTGTGCACCATATTTTGTTAATTGTAGTGTTCCTCCTGTCATATTGAAGTTATATAATTTATTTCTTATTTAATTACGCAATTTAAAATTCAAGATTTTTAGTATTAAACAAATACTTCTAAAATGCAACATTTTTTACTCCTCGAAGTAGCGTCGTTTTCTTCAAATATAGATTTGGAAATACAAAAAATAATATATGAAAAATCATCATACTATCATTCATCACCGATGCCTGTGGCGCTCTGGTCCAGTAATTATCTAAGCTAATAATGCTTGACTAATTTGAATTCTACATAAGAAACAGCTATTATTTTTATGTCTATATATTTCATAACAAGCTCTACACGAAATTTTATGACCACAAGGAATAAGTGTTACTTCCGGAGTCTTCTCAAGACAGATCATACACTCGTCTACTGGAAAAATGTCAACAACATCTAACACATTAACAACTTCAATATTTTTTCCCTTTATGCAATAAAATGGTTTAATTTTATTATTAGAATTAAGAGTCAAATCATTTGGTAATATTTTATAAAATGCTCCAACTTTTCTCAAATTTTTTGGGAATCTACAATTATAATCATTATTATACACATTTTTAAATCGCTTTCCTTCAACGTCAACATAAGAGTGGAATTTTATTCTTAATTTACCTTTTTCTAAGACACAGTTCAGAATTATATGCGCCATTTAACATTATTGTGTATTATTTGAATATAAAAAATTCGCATTTCATTTTTTTATCTTTTATTTGGACAGTGTGTTGCACCTTGGTCATTTCCTTCGTCAATACCACAATTACCTGTATATTTTGCTTGTTGCGTTTCGTCTAATACGGGCCATCCTTTAAATCTTAATCTATTTGCGTCTAGGCGATGCATTTTATCTGCCTTTAATATCATTGCAATTACTGTAATACCAAAAAGAACAAATATTATTAGATTTGCAACGGTTAGCATTGCCATACTGAAATTATTATATCTCATATATCCAGTTAAAATTAATAAACAAAGAAATATGGTACAAACTCTAATGAATTGATTCATATTTTTTCTTCTAATGAAGAGGTCGTTACTTAAATCTCTTTGGCGTTGTAAAGTTGAGTTATCATCAATTAAATTAATATATTCATGATTACGGTTACCTCTTAAACGGTTATAAAGCATACGTAGCTCTTCTGAAGTGTGTTGCCAATTATCAGTTGCATTCTGCGCAGTATTTTGAACTTCATTTAAATGCGAATGTCTATTCTTTTTTGCTTCAAACGCATATTTTTTCAACCCTTTGAAAAATCCATTATTTTCAGCGAGATTATCGTGATATTCTCTTGTTAATAGAGACGAATACACTTTGTAATAATATTCTGCATTTACGACGAATGTTTGTTGGTCTGCAGCTGCCGCATTATTGTTAATGATATTTAGCAAACCTGAACCAGCATTTCCTAAATTCGCATCATTTTTCACAGTATCATAAAATACTCGCAAATCATCATCGTTTTTTAATGGGAGAGCACCAGCCTCGCCGATTTTGCTTAAATCGTACAACCATTTTGGATTTAAATAAGATTTGTCAGTTGCCATTACTATTACAATTTATTTATTTATTCGTTCTTATTCTGCCGTAGCACAGGCAGGACCATTGTTTCCTAAAGACAGGTTTAAATTTAATTTTTGGGCATCACGTTCATAAGATAATTCACTTTCGGTAGCAGGTCCAGCTAAATATATTTTGTATATTTCTTGAGGCGATACAAGACGGGGATAATATCTGAACTTTGAAACAAAACCATTAAAAGTTATTTCATCACCAACACTACCTACTTGAATAAGTGCATCCTCTGACATTTGTAATTCATCAGCCAAAACAAAAGTTCTCGCTAGTTTACCATTTAAATACAGGTCAAGAGTTTTGTCATAAACACTCATTGTGATTTGATTCCACGATTGTAATGGTAAATTTTGTAAAACATGTGTATTATCGTTGTCAAGCTCTCTTGCTAATCTATAATACTGACTATCATTCTTTGAATAGTATGACATGTGCGATTTTCTAGATACTTTCAATCCATTCTTATCTGTTAGAAATACCTCTAAATCGGCATCATTTTCTCCAACAGCAACATTTAATGTGTAATTCGAGTATTTATGTTTGAATACTATTTTGGGTCTTCCAGGAGTTTTTGACCAATGACTTACAAACATCCAAAAACTGTATGTATGATCAGAACCATCCGGCATTGAATCAACACAAGGAATCATATCTGATGTAATTTCTACAGGTTTATCAATTATCAATATACCTGTATTAAAAGGGTTATAAAGTTTTTTTAGTGTCATATAAATAACAGCAAAAATAGCTAAAATTAGGATAAGGAATGCAACACCACTTAAAACTCGTTTCGGTTCCATAATGATAATATCTAATATAAAAAATTGTAGATAATAAATGGATCGAATAACCAATTTTCTAAAGTTAGATGAAACTGATAATTCAGTCGCGATTGAAATTCTGTCAGGTATTGTTATTTGTTTTGTAATATGGATAGTATGGATAATCATTAAAATGGCAATCACAAAGGTATCTAATACAAGCAATGACGCACCTGTTATTTTTTCAGGTTATGTTGATGCTCAAAAACCTAGAATTGCAGTTCAAGACCCAAACTATGAAGGTAGTATCACATTACCTAGATCTCTAAATGAAAACGGCCTTGAATATTCGTATTCTGTGTGGATGTGGATTGATGGTAGCACTTGGGATGGTAGTAAAAAATGGAGACATGTCTTTCACAAAGGACCAACACTAAGTTCTACGACAAAGAATGTATTACCTCATGAATCAAATGAAATAATGTGTCCGGGTCTTTGGTTATCTCCTATTGATAACACTTTAAGACTATATGTTAATACATTTAATTCCGTTAGAGAATACGTAGATATTAGTAATTTACCTATTAAGAAATGGATTAATTTGATTTACACTCAATCTAATTTTACATCAAATGTATACATCAATGGTAGATTAAAAACAACACACACACTTCAATCATTACCAAGACAAAACTATTATGACTTACACATAACACAAAAAGGAGGTTTTAAAGGATATTTATCAAAAATGCAATATTACAATTACGTTATTGACCCAGGAACAATATATGATATTGCGAATAGAGGACCTAATTTAGTTAAACAACAAGACAAACAAACAAAAAAGGATTCTGATGAAGCATATCTTACTAGTAATCTTCCGTACCTGTCTAATCGTTGGTGGGTAGATGATTTAACACTTAACTGAAAAATATTTTATTTCTCTCATATTTTTTAAATGTCAATTATTAGTAAAAGAAAAGATATATATTAATGGTAAAGAACCAGCTTTTTAAAACTAATCCACCTGAGGAACTTTGCTTAGAAGTTTTGCAGGCATTCGGTCTTCAATCTTTCGACGATGTTACCAATTTTTCCAAGAAAGACATAGAGGTAATGGGGACTGTAGAAAAACTTTATAAATTAAAACCAAAGTTAGAAGAATACTACATACCTTGTAAGGCAAGAACATATTTAAATGATATAACGCCAAAAAATTCTATAACTATATTAAGACAAATACTACGTTGTGTTAATAGAACGGTGTCATCTAAAGAAAAATATGTAAGAGCTTCGAAATTTGTTGTTTATCAAATTATACCAAAGAATTTTAAACAATACCAACCTGTTAAAATTGAAAATAATGAATCATCATATTTAATAAAATTTGATTAAATATTTGCCTGAGTATCTATAGCAAAAACGACTATTCCAAATAAAAAAGATAATAGTAATTTGTATGTCATATTTATTTCTCCTGCAAACCCAATATAATTTTTAATATATGGAATTTTTTCAAAAATTCCCCTAAAATTGTTTTGAAAATGTAAAAATAACAAAAATACTACAGAATATACAGCGCATATTTTTAAAGAGGCATATACTTTTTCAATATTGAATGAATTATACAATCCCTTTATTGCATCAGGCGAAGGTAGGGTATCTTCTATTCCACGCATCTCAACCACTTCATCATCAGACACCTCCACATCCTGTACTATCTTAGACTTTTTGGGTGTTGGTGGTGTAGTCGCCGGCACAGACGCCGCCATCGGAATGGTCTCTATATCATCTTTAGGTACTTCTTCTAATTGTGTTAAAATTTTATTAACTAGATCAGAATCACTTTTATCATTCTTAGGCAATTGGGTTAAAGGTGTCGTAGTGGATGTGTCTTCTTCCATTATAAATTATTCTCACTTGTTATCTATAAATAGATGAACGCACATGTGGCATTTATTTTTTTCTGTTCTTAATTTTTTGGAGCTTTGCAAATTTTTCAAATAATTCTTCGGTTTTACCGTCTCCCTGAAATTTATCTAAAAGACCCATACCTTTTTCAATTATTGGCTGCATCTGAGAAATGGTTTTCATTAATTCAGATTGTTCTCTTATTAATTTCGTTGTATCTTTTGTCATATTTTTCAGAGTTTTTGGATCAAAATTTGTTAATGCATCTTTAATTGTTGTATTAACATCAATAGGATTACTCTTAGAACTAAAATGTTCATGAGTACTATTACTAGGTGGGTGTTTGTGACTAAAAGTATGTTCATGTTCCCCATCATCGTCCGCATCTTGTCCTACGAGTTCTGCAAGTGCATCATCGGCATCATCGGCGTCGACGTCCGCGACCGCGTCGTCGTCTTCTTCGTCATCATCGTCATCCTCGTCATCATCGTCATCATCGTCATCCTCGTCGACAACGTCATCTTCGTTTGAAAAACTCTCTAATCTCATTCTGCTGAATAAATTCATCAAACATGCTAATATTCCAGCTAATCCAAATGCAATATATGTATCCAATTTCATAACATAATGACACAGGGAGAGTATAGTTATAAATATAATTACCGACCGCCAGTCTTGAATATAAACTTGAGTAGCCAAAATACAAATACAAATAATTATTATTAAGAGCTCTATCATTATCTATTAGTATGAATTTTAATTTTTTTAAAAATACTTTCTATGTAAAAATACTACACGGATTTGTTTATAAAATTTCAACCATAATTTTATTTATTTTACGCAAAATAGAACATTGCTCATTATATTGTATATATTTGTATAGATGCCGCTCATGGAGTGCGCTCGCTGACGCACGCTTCGAAAATTCCAACCCCCTTTTTAAAAATTGTTCTAAAATTGTTTGTAAAGACTGTCATAATAATGTTGTAAATATTTCACATTTTAAATATGAAAATATACGTAACTTGAGTGTACAGGGTAGCATAGTCGTGCTGCCAGTCTTTGCCATCAAAGAATTTTGCTTATTGCCAAGAAATGTTGATTCAATCGAATTTGATATATTTCCATGGGAAATAGTTGATAATCATTTCTTTGTAATAAGTCATAAGAATCCTTATAAACTATAAATGTATTTCATTAATATTAATATAATACTGAACATATGTCCGATGCATTTTTTGATTCAATTTGTAAACTAGTTGAAAAAAATGACACTATAATTTTATTCAAAGAAAAATACATGCTTATGAAACCATTTCTAGATTCTTTGAATATAAAAGATGTAAACCTTTATGATAAATGGTTAGAATCTGAAATAAAAAAATATTCGGATTGTAAAGTTGAATCACATATCCCATATATTTCACGTTCTATGGCTAGAGATACTGAAGTACTCGGTGCAGTTGATAATGTAGAAATAATACTAGAATGGTTAAACAACATTCCACAACCAGAACAGAGAACTCCCGCGTGGTATGCATACCGAAGTAGCGTATTAACAGCTAGTAGTCTATCTCATATTTTTGATAAATCAACATCTGTTTCTTATTTAGAATATTTTGAATCAAAAGTTACACAAAATAGCAAAATGATTAGAGGAAATGCTCTTTCACATGGTATACGACATGAACAAAATGCCCAATCAATATATGAAATTATTAATAATTGCACAGTTAGTGAATATGGATGCATTAAACATAAAGAAATTGATTATATAGGAGCGTCTCCTGATGGTATTGTTACAAAAGCGGCAGACCCTAAAATGCTAGGAAGAATGCTCGAAATTAAATGTTTATTTAGCAGAAGGTTGACTGGTATTCCAAAATGGAATTATTGGGTTCAATGTCAACTTCAGATGGAAGTTTGCAATCTACCAATATGTGATTTCTTCGAATGTGTAATTAATGAAAAAAATACGATGACTGATTTTTACAACAAAATAAGAAATAATACTATGGACAACAAATACTATGGTATTGTAATAGAATATGAATTTATTGATAATCCAGATAACATAAAATATATTTATTCACCAATTGGTTCAGATGAAGATACTTTAATGAATTGGTACGATTCAGAAACGGATCAATTTGATAATTCTGATAAACAATTTATCAGAGCATTTTACTGGACACTAACAAAATATTCATCAACTACAATAAAACGCGATAAAGAATGGTTCTCAATGATATCTCCAAATATTAAATTATTTTGGGATAATGTGTGTAATGCTAGAAAACAAATTAAAGAAGACCCAGCTTCTGCGGAAACTATATTAAAACTTGAGAATAGACCTGTAAAAAAAATACGTAAGAAACTTTTAAACATTGAAAATAACGATGTTTGTATATGTGACGATTAAAAGATATATATAAGATTAAATCACGAGTTTATATTAAAATGTTTCGTCATCGTCATATATATTTTTTATTTTTACTAATCAAATCGAATTGTTTGGTTCCGCATAGGCATAGACATAGCTTCCCGCGAGACGCCACAGATGTATGCATCGACACAGGTGAATTTGCCGTGGGTGATGGTGGTATACTGTTTAAAGATGAAATAGTGGGAGAAGGAAATTCAGTATCAAAGGGTGATGAACTTCAAGTGCACTATAAAGGTTGGTTTTATGAACCGGGAAGTGATAGCGGTATTAAATTTGATGATTCTAGACAACGTGATAATAAACATGGATTATTTTTCGAGTATGATATTTCGCCAGTTATAATTGGTTGGAAATTTGGTTTAAAAACAATGAAAGAAGGAGGGAAAAGAACTATTCTAATACCACCCGCGCTTGGATACGGAGACAAAGATGCACATTCCAATGGAAGACCTTCGATACCAGCAAATTCGGAACTACGTTTCGAAATAGAATTAATAACTGTTAATAATGACCCTATTAGGAAATTTAGACGCGCGTTATATAATTTTCTCTTTCCATATGGACGCAATTTGTAAAATTGAAGAAGGTGTATTTTGTGGATTTAAAATAAAACATTAGTTTATAACAATGGAACAATTGAAAGGTATTCATACTTCAACACCTCTAAGTAGAGCTTTTTTCAGCGAACAGAATATATCAGCATTACATACTAATATTCGTTACCAAGTGTGGTTAAAAACAAACAAACAACATGTAATTGGAACTCAAAGTAATGAAGAGTTAGTTTTGATAATGCGCTCTATGTACTTACAATATAGTCAAAATCAACCTAAGAATATTTTAAATCAGGTTAAGGAACTTAATAATAAGGTATTGGATTATTCTACCCAAAAAATTATGACTGGTTTAAAACAACATTTAGATTATGTAAAACATATTAACAATGACCGGGAAATTTTGCCTCATTCAGTAAACATATCTAATAAAGGTTCAAAACAATTAATGACAAATATATGGTTTTAAGACCCTTACCTTGAGGGATACGCATGCACAAAAAAAATAAATTTTATGTTAATGGATTTGAATAGTATTATGTTAAGAAATATTAAGATAATTGATATAGGATTATTAGGTATATACTATTTTGTTGGTTCTATTATATTTATAAGTATATTTAACAAATTTTTTAGAACGTTGTTTAAAACAGATAAATATCCAGTCGAAAAGGTATCTACAAAAACACTATTTTTACAAGCATGTTTACAGGCTGGTTCCATTTCAATAATATCATTCTATTTAAGACATTTTGTACGTAGTATACCATATGTATTCAATGGCATGTATGGTTATGACCATACCAGAACAAAGGAAATTAATGGTGGCGTTGTAATCGCATTTGCAATGATTACAGTATTCAGTGATTTTAAGGAAAGAGCACTTGAATTAACAAAAAGATTATAAGTTATATGTGCGCCGTAGATAGCGGGAAAATATTATAAAATCATAACATGAGTTCTGATTTAACATGGAGTAATTGTGAATATGGTCTTGCAGGTTCTCTGACGACGCCGACGGCGACGCGACCTATGAACGGTGCACTCGCAGACTACATATCATATAGTCTTTTTTCTATGTATAGCGCCACTGCGACTATAGTATTTTCTATGTATAATGAAATATTACCGACCATGGCGGCCGCCGCGAGCAGCGGCGCCTGTGGATATTACATATTTAAAACAAAACACCAAGGCAGCGCCCTGGGAGCACAATGCGCGCCACAAAACATGTTTTGCTGCATTATTATTTTTTTACCTCTATATAACTCTAGTATTATTCAAACATGTTTGAATATCATTTCATATACAATCGGCACACGCGTCGCAGTCGCTCATGCCAAAGACTTGAAAATTTTATATAACTAATTATTATGCAAGCTTCGGAATTAGTTAATCGTATCAAAAATAAAACCGAAAATACTAATAGATTAGATGATATTACTAAAACACTAATATCTCTTAAAAAAGAACAAGCGGAGCTTAAGGAACTTCTCCGCAGAACCTTTGAGACACAATCACGACAGATTAAAGAATTGTATTCTTTATATCACAAAATAGATGATGCTTACTGTTCTGGGTTGGCAACCTGTGACGTGGAAAATGATGAATATAACGTTAATGTTTGCTCCGAAACAGAACCAAATGATATTTTTCCAATAAATTAATTATTATTTTATAAATTTAAAAAATAAAAAAAATGAATGCTAAATAATTATAAAAAATTAAAATGGTTTATTTACATGGAAGAAAATGGAGAGCTCAATGGTATGAAAACGGAAAACGTAGTTATAAATTCTTTATTAATAAACAAGACGCAATAAAATGTGAAAATGAAAATAGAGCAAAAAACAAAGAAAGGAGGAAAAAGGAAAAAGAAAGCAAAACAATTCAACAAAGAAGAGCTGAAGGTTTATTAAGAGGCGGTCACAATAGTGAATGTGAAAGCAAAGCGATTTGTGAATTAGTAAAATTATTAGAAAACAATTGGAATATTAAACTCATACGCGATGGGGCTCATAATGATATTGCTATTCAAAGAAAAAATAGTTGTACAAATAATTTATATTATGGAATCCAAATTAAATCATGTTGTAAGCAAGCAGCAGATAGTAGTAATAGAATATTAAGAGCACAATTTAATAAAGTTAACCATTATCCAAATTCTCTTTTGATTTGTATTTGTTTACAACCATTAAAGATTTGGCTCTTTCATGGAAAAAACTTGTTAAAAAATTCACCTACATTACAAGAATCTCAAAAATCTTATTTCAAAAAGGCGCTATGTTATGATGAAAATGAAAATATTAACAATTTAGAAACATTTTTAACAAATTATTTGGAAAAATATGAAACACAAACTCTTGATTATTATAATTTGCAATTAGGAACTAGTACGTTTCTAGAAGATTATGCAAATCGGTTATATAAAGCTCATAAAAATCTACCTATTGAATCTGTAATAAGAGGATTTGATGAAATAGAAAATTCTTGT
>Ga0066861_10000029_pt1 | contig 35600 bp, 32 predicted proteins | sample ETN02SmetaG_3_FD_66434 | JGI IMG/M metagenome (GOLD analysis project Ga0066861, IMG submission 66434) | Marine microbial and viral communities from oxygen minimum zone, Eastern Pacific Ocean - ETNP2014F10-02SV257 | ecosystem: Environmental > Aquatic > Marine > Oceanic ... | reverse complement strand
TTTGATTCCGCATTTAATCAAACTATAACCGAATGGAATGTTGGTGTTTCAGGAGAAGTAATTCTTAATTCAGAAGTAGAATATTGGAATGCTAGAACTGGGCAAGATTTATCTGGAAATCATACAGAAACAGGTGTTATACCATTTAATCCAAATGACAAACTTATGGTAATGTATTCTATAAGTACAACATTTAAACAACCAAGTAACGACACAGTTGGAAATTATTCGGTAAATGTAGCAAATTTACCAGCATTTGTAACAACTAGTACAAATAGTGTAGTGGAAGATACTATGGTATTACGATCCGGAATAGGTGATTCAAGTTTTGATACGCGATTTATTTTAGAATATAATGTGAATCCACCAACTAATTATTTGACTGGGCATAAATTTACTGACCATACGTACGCCTCCTGGAGCGACCGCCCAACAGGCTCTCTCCGAGCTGCGGTCGATCAATGGATTGATGGATCATGGGACGAATCTGTAGGCGGGCATATTTCAACTTGGGATACTAGTGAAGTAACCGATTTTAGTGAGTTGTTCCGAAACCTAAGTACATTTAATGAAGATCTTTCGCATTGGAATGTTTCAAACGCCACTGATATGAGCTACATGTTCAACACCTGCAATTCTTTTAACCAGGACATCGGTGATTGGGATGTATCCAACGTCAAGAATATAAAAGGGGTGTTATACAATGGCGCGGCGTTCAACCAGAACCTCAACAAATGGAACACCTACAACGTCACAAATATGAGCGCTATGTTTTATGGCTGCAGCAATTTCGACCATCCGCTGAACGACTGGCAGACAGACAACGTCAAAGATATGAGCGTTATGTTCATGTACGCCTCGTCGTTCAACCGGCCGCTGAACCCGCCGACGAACGGCGGCTGGGAGGTCGGGCAGGTCACGACTATGAACAGCATGTTCAGCAATGCCTCGTCGTTCAACCAGGACATTTCTAATTGGAATACCTCCAGCACCGTCAGCGACGCGGGCATGTATGACAATTGCCCCATAGACCCGCTCTACAAAGCTCCAGGCACATTTTAAATAAATCAAATTAAATAAACAGATGGCCCATCATGAGCGTCTTCATTTTCAAGTTAATTCTAGTAATTTAATTGTAAGATTTTTCTAAGAAAGGGGAAGATAAATAAATGAATAATATATGTATTTCATCATATACAGATTTTCATTGTCTTGCTCATGCACCTTCTGGAACAATAGCAGATGTTCCTCTATTATTATTAAATAATTCCGAAAAAAATCCCATTTCAATTCCTGAGTTATACAATCCAGCATTTATGATAAAACATCCTAAATCAGAAACCTATTATGCTTGTTTAGAATCGATCAATGAAGGCCATATAGCAACAATTTCCGATATGAAATTAAAACAGATTTTGAAATGTGGTGGTAAATCAAGTTGCTTCTTAGCATTTGATCCATCTTTGAAATATTTAGTCAATATTAATTATTGGGATTCTTCTATCAGTATTCACAGTATTGATACACAAAACTATTTTTTGTCTGAAGCTCTGGGGGTCTTCAAAGACCCGGCTTGCACCCTCGCGAATGGATTAGGAGAACATCTTGCAAATAGACAATCAGAACCACATTATCACTCTGCATTATTTATAGAAAATGATAATGCAACTTTTCTACTTGTTCCAGATCTTGGAACTGATAAAATTCATATTTTTGAGTTTATATATAACAGTGTACCAAGTATATTACGAAGGGGGTGTGTGAATCTTCCTAGTGGTTCAGGACCCAGATATATTATAAAGAAAAATAATGTTATTTATGTTGTAAATGAATTAAATTCAACGGTAACGACATTCGAATTCGCATGTGCACCGTCTGTGGCAGAGCGTCCGCTTATAATGCGGGAAAATGCATTTTTACGTCGCAAACCCACTCGCGCCAGAGGGCGAACTCCAGAATTATTAGAAAAAAACACAAAATCAACTTTACCACCCGATTTTTCAAGTGAAAATAGTAAATGTGGTGGAATTACATTGCATGAAACAGAACCTTATCTTCTTGTATCAAATAGAGGTCATAATAGCATAAGTATATTTAAATGTTCTGGATTTGATATAAACATTATTAATATATTTTCTACTCTAGGAGCAACACCTAGACATTTTACATTTTCAACAGATTTTTCAGAAATTTACGTTGCAAATCAAGACAGTGATTGTGTAACTATATTCTCATTTACAAATGGCATGACAAAATATATTAAATCTATAGATGTATGCTCTCCTAACTTTATTCTAACTTTATAATAATGGAATCAAAATTAAGAGATATACATAAATGTTTTAAAATAATTAATTTATTTATATCTAATTTGGACACAACTGCTCTCGAAAAAATTCCAGATGGGATAGAGAATTTTGCGAAAGGACCTCCCCGTCTGCTCAGCGAGGTCCACGACGCGCCTGTCACGGCCGTCTTGCCCAAAGAAATTATGGTTGGTGGTACTATATTAGTGGATGAATTAAGAGAAGCGATTGATTCTGAATATTCTGAATGTATTAAAAAACTAGAAACTTTAAAGAAAAAAATAAAAAATGAATCACTAAAACAAACTATTTATATGTTTTTCGCTAAAGATTTTGGAAGATCAGCATTGTTGGGCTCGGCGACATTTGCCGCGGCATCTTGCGTTGACGTTGGTGCTGCCGCTACGCTAGGTACTGCTACCGCTGCATGCCAATACATATATCCAGCACATAATAATATAAAAATTAGTCTTCGAAGAATCGCTTGGGCAATGTTTATATTCGGTAATATGTGGTTTGTCAGAAAAGCTCAGAAATTAGAAATAGATCAATTAATAAATTTTTATGATTATTTCCACGAAAATGAACTTATTAAACAAGAATCATATGTTAGCATCACTTCGTTAATGAAACCATTCAACTTTGCATATATGGATATATTGATTGGATTTGTTTTAATGAATTGGTTTGCTACCGACATTGAACATCTTAGAAATACGTGGCCATTGTTGGGTATGGCATTTGAACCACTTGCAATGAGTACCATATCAGGAATGACGACCTTATCAGGTGATGTACATCAAGAACATTCGGGTATTTCATTTCATAAACAAATTTCTAATTTTGTAAATTTACACAAAAAAGTCCTTAATATGGACCAAAACGAATTTAACGAACATATAAAAAATATGAAACATACCGGAAATTCGGCAAAGTATTATGATACAATGTATTATTCAATTACTTGGTTTATACCATTTTGGATAAGTATGTTTGTTTTTGAAAAGATTGGAAATTCAATGGGCGGCGTGGGAATCCTTGATTTTGATTTAAAACCACTTCACAGCTTTTTGCGAAGCGTTGATTCTATTGGCTATTATTTAAAAATAGAACCTAAATTACATGCGGAACTTTTAAAACTAGAACACCAAAATACTAGATACAATTTTACCCCATTAAATCCACCAGTAAATATAGAATTAAATTCACGAAGAATAAAAAATAGAAATAACAGAGCAATGGAAATATTAGAACAAATATACAAAAAAGTCAAAAATGACCATAGAGTTTGGATGGCTAATATGCAAATTTTAAACAATCAAAATAGTGCAAATCAAAGGAAAAGTATGAGAATTCTTTCAAACGAAATAAACTCATATTTAAATGACCCAACGGAACAAAATCCAGAAGAAATAATAAGTGAATTAGACAGTAATCAATCAGTATTAGCAATACCACCATTAGAAACAGATGTTCGAAATATGCGAATCGGTGGAAAAAAAACAAAAAAGAAAAAGAAACGACGACGATGCCTTCGAAAGGCGCGGAGCCGTCGGCTGATGCGCCGCCCCACGCGAGCTTAAGCTCGAGCCAAAAAAATTAGTTTATATAATAATAATGAATAAAAATATAAAATCAATTGCTTTATGCATTCTTATAATAGCATTTGTTTTATTGCTATTACTACCATGTTTATATAAAGAATCTTTCAGCAATGCGACATGTATATCTCCCGACGATTTGCATCTTGCCTATGCAGCTGCGCAGCGCTCTACGCGCGCTAGTCACGCCGCCGCCGATCGACGAGCCAGAAAAAACAGTAGAAGAATGCGAGCTAATGAGGGTGGAGAAGGGGAATCAATCAAAATAAGAGACAACATTCTAACTTCGCTATTTTTAATACAACAATGCTTTAGCAAAAGTTTAGAACAAATACATGGAATAGGAGCTGCATCTGTTGTAGATTTTAATAAAAAAACAAATGAACTTCGTGATGGACTTGAAACTAAACTAAATAAAACACTTAACTCCAAAAAAGAACGTAGTGAAATTGTTACTAGTGGTGTCAGTTCTACCGTTCAGCTTTATATTGAACATGGTGGTTCTGAAGATTATGTTCCAAGATGTTTAGATAGAAGTCTTCAAAATAACAATTGTCAAGAATTAAACAATCTGTCAATCCTTGATAATATTCAAGATGAACCCGCCAAAAGAGTGAAAATTATCTAATTAAAATTTTTCTAATATTCTCAGTTGGATTTATCATATCTAATACAATCCATCGTGTATCTAGTTCATCTAGAGGTAATATCTTACAAGGTACAGTTCCACTATTTGCAATTGGATAGTAATTGGGACTCAACGAAGAATGGGGATTATCTTCGAATTTTACACATTCTTTATAATCTATAATATCTTTTGATGGTTTTCTTTTCGACTCAATTAATTTTCCTTTTTTATTTGTCCAAATATATTTTGTTGTTTTTATTATATTACCATAGTCATCTGTTAAGTATTTCGAATTTGCCTTGTAATGATCATAAGTAAATGTTGAAGAAACTATCAAGTCCTCAGAAACAATTATACCAAACGGTATTTTCATATCATTTTCTTTTAAATCCTCAACAGTCTTAACTTTTCCATTTTTTGTTATATAAACAATGCGTCCATTTACCAATAAATTATCAGACACACCAATAGCAGCCTCCATCATAGTTACATTTACACCATTTTGATATATATTTGTATCTAAATATAACTTCGGTGTTTCTATTTTTACGGTTTTGTTGGCAACTAAATGTAAATTTACACAATCATGTGCTAGACACGCGGTATCTTCATTATTTATAATACCTGATTCGCCTTTTTCACCACGTTCACCACGTTCGCCACGTTCACCTTTAAATCCCTGAATTCCAGGTACACCCTGCGGTCCTGGTGGTCCAATAGTTGAACCATTCACCATCTCAGCTCCTACTGGCGCTGCCGTTGCCGCCTGCGCCGCCACCCCAGTGATATTAGAATTTGTTTTTAGCAAAATATGAAACAATCTGCAAACACTTAAACCCGTTTTTTGTAGATCATTCAGTTTCTCATAGCCCTTTGATTCTCCTGATATTAGTGATGCAAATTCCGCTTTGTCTTTTATCCCTAACATTTGAGAAATTGGTGCTGAAAATTTCTCTAAATTTACATCCATTATTCTAATAATTAGAACAAAAATACTTATATTCTTTTATAAATACCGCGTTATCATGAATACTCGATTTTCTTTTTAATTATATGCGCCAACAAAAAGAACTTGATGTTAATATAGCAAATATTGAAGAAAGAGTTAACAACATCAAAACTATTGTTACAGAATTGACATCCGAGTTAAAGATTTTAAAAAAAAAAATCTCAAAGCGTGTTAAAAGGACAAAAAAAGAAACTATTAGAAATATAGCACCAGAATTAGCACTATTTATGAATCAGACGGACCCACGGGCCAGTCGCGAAAGTGTTATTCGTTTTATTTCTAAATATGTAAAAACACAAAATCTTCAGAACCAAAATAACAAATCAACATTTGTTATTGATAATACTCTATCAAATCTTCTAAGATTGGATGAAGGTGGCGAAATTACATTTTTGGCCATAAACAAACATATTTCTCATTTATTTTACTAACTTCAAAAAATATAATCACATTATTTAATTATGAATCCACGTTTATTTGGTTGTGATATATCTATTGCAAATGACATACTTATTGTTGGATGTCCATCTGTTGGTAATAAAGGATGCATTCATACATTTAAGGTACCCTGTAATCCATCTAGAGTTAGAAATGACCGTGATGGTGACAGTGGACAGGTAATTTATCCCGAAAATGGTCATAGTGATGATGGATTTGGAATATCTTGTAAAATAACAGCTGTATCTTCAAATGAATACTATGTAATAATTGGAGCACATAGAAAATTAAATAACGGCATTGCTTCCGGTTCTGCCTATATATATAAATCAACTGATTATGGTAATAAATGGAATTTAGTTGCTGAACTACAACCTTCTGCAAAATCACACAATTCTATGTTTGGTTCTTCTGTTGATATTAATAGAAATACCGCGGTTGTGGGTTCTTATGCAGATAATACTGAAGGTTGGCGTACTGGTTCTGTTAATATTTTTTCAAAAGATACGAATGATGATTGGAATTTAGTAAACTGTATACGTCCAAGTTATTTTACACATAGACCAGTCCCAAATAGTAACCTATCATCTTTGTATTTCGGTTTTTCTGTTTCTATATCTGATACATTTATTGCTGTTGGAGCACCAACAGATAAGGCGAACGGTTCTGTATATTTATTGCATTCTGATAAAGGATGGGATAGTATTGCAAACATAGATTCATATTGTTTGAAAGGAGAGAATAAGTTTGGTTTTTCTGTAGAAACAAAGCATAATAAAATTATTGTTGGTTGTCCCGGCGAGAATGGTGTTCCCGGTAAAGCATTTATTTACGATATGTCATCTTTATTCGATATAAAATCAGGATTTGTACCTGCATCGTCTACTATACCGTTTGAAACGATTAATACTAAATCAAAATCATCAAAGGCTTTATTCGGAAGATCTGTTGCTTTGAACGATAAATTTGCTGTTGTGTCTGGATTTGGACAATCCGAAAATACTAACTATGTAGGTAGTGCATTTCTATATTCACATAATGTATTCAGTAATCAAAATAATGTTGATGATGTTGCATGTTTAAGAGATTCAGAAGCAACAGAATTATTTGGACACAGTGTCGCAATTCATAATAATATAATTGTTATAGGTGATCCTACAGCGGATAAAGTTCATGTTTACTATACTGGTAATCTAATCGGTAGTTATTTAAAGAAATGGCATTCTAGTACATTGTTATTTTCACCACCGGCGAGTGTTTATATCGAATTGCATTAATTTTACGTTTAATTCCTATATTTTAAAGAATCAATTTATTATGTCAGAAACAAAAAACTGGAGATCCACAAGAAGTTATGGTGTAATTCTTGCAAGATATAATGAACACCTTAATATACCAGAATATTTAATGGTTTGTAGAAAATCAACTTATTGCTATGTTGATTTTATACTAGGTAAATACGACGATAAAAATACAGATTATTTAAAATTTATGGTTAAAAATATGACTTATTCGGAAAGAATTTCTATTTCTACAAAAAATTTTGAAGATTTATGGAAAGACCTATATTATAACTCTAGAGCACCAAATGGTGCCTTTTATGATTATGTTAGTAGTAAATTTTATAAAGTACGAGATTGCTTTATTCAATTCAATACATCACTTAGTTGTATTTACAAATGGCCTGAATGGGGGTTTCCAAAAGGACGCCCCAATCAATCGGAAGATCCTTTTGATTGTGCTAGAAGAGAATTGTATGAAGAGACGCGAATATCTCAAAATAATTACAATATTTTAACAGATATAATGCCTTTCGAAGAAAAATATGTAGGAACGAATGGTCATTCTTATCGTAATGTATTTTTTATAGGGCAAGCACATAAAGATTGTAACGGGCATTTGGACAAAACAAACACTGCTCAAGCAAGAGAAATCGGGTTCATTAAATGGTTTAAATATGAAGATGCTATAAAACAATTTAGAGATCACGAAGAAAGTAAACGCGCTATATTAAATAGTGTTCATAATTCTGTGTCTAAATATTTTGAAAATACTACGAATCGTGCCGCGCCCACGACACCCCCAGCTACGCCGCGAGGCCTATCGACGCCTGTGACAGAAACGCCGGAAACGCCTCCACCGCCTGTACCACCACATGCTGCGTACGCAAGCCCGGCGCCGCTCGCCAGCACGGCCTGTGAAAGTTTCTCATAAGCGCCATGCACCACCCCACTCATGGAAGCAAGTGTAGTGATTACGATATAAAATGCGTAAAAGGTTAAATCTTTTAAAAATATATTTTCGAAATGCATATCCAATATCATCAGATATCTCTATCCCTGAATCCGAATCAATTGAATTATAAACAAAGTCAGCTACAAACCATTTGAAATTAAGACTATATGGAATACCTATAAATTGACTCAATCGCCCGCCACCGCGCCCTTGCATTATTGTTTCTTCTTCATATATCGATGTTTGAATCCAATTTATACCATCTTCTAATATTTTACTTATATAATGAATTCTATATTCTTTAATCTTCCTTTTCAATTCATCTGGTAAAATATCCCAATATGACGTGTAATTCATCTATATAAAATTGTTAATTAATCTTTAAGTTCTGGTTTTTTTAGATTTTCTTCTGGTGCGTTGTGGTAATCTGCGCTTTTTTGTCCTTTTTAATTTATAACCCCCTCTTCTTCTCTTTTTACGAGGTGGTGGAGGAGGAGATGTCGGTGGCCCACGAACTTCAGGAGTAATTGGCGCTTGGTCTTGCTCATGAAAACCCGTGGGAAATGGTACAGGTTGTTGCGGTGTCATTGGCGCTGGTGTATTCGGCGCGGTAGGGGGAGTTTCTAATTGTTGCGGTGTCATTGGCATTGTAGCGTCTGATGGTGAAGAATCTAAGGCTTGCGTCGGCTGCGATTGTGGGGGTGGCGTAGACGGAGTGTCCCTTTCTCCTCTTATTCTCTTTTTTGGAGGCATTATTATATTATAAAAATAAAAAAAAACCGTTTGGTTTTTTCTTTTGTGTTTGGTTTTTTCTTTTGTGTTTGGTTTTTTCTTTTTTTCTTTTGTGTTTGGCCAACGGCGCGCCACTCATGCAGAAGCGGGCAACCAGCAATCGCCGCGAAGCGGGTCTCGATGTCGATGGCTGTGGCCGACTACGCGATGACGCCCACGGATGGAACAACGGTATTCGCGCCAATATATCTTTTCTACTCTTTTTTCTATTTTATACAATAACTCTTCCTTATTTATTTTAGGAGTATATTCCATTAATTCTTTTTCATCAATTGTATCAATATTATATTGAATATCTGCAATAGTTTCATTAATATCCATTACAGTATCCAAATCCATACAACGGGCCACACTGTTCCGTAATCGATTCATTCTTTTTAAAGAATCCTTTTTAAATTCTTCGTAAATATTTTTCCAAATGAATTTATATAATTCATTATCCAGTGATTCTCTCGATTCTTTAAGCGGATTTACCATAAATGATTTTATTTCATTAAACATATCATCACCAACAACTCCTTTCAATACGTAGGATTGATTTAGAATCATTTTATATATATCTTTCTTAATTCAAATATATAAATCTAGAACAAAAATCTTGTCATTTTTTTGGCATGATTGACAACACCAATGACAATGAATATAAATATTTTATAAAGTTAAATGATAAACGTAGGCATAAATGGATTTGGACGCATTGGTAAATCTATATTACATCAAGCATTCGCTAATAATAAAATTAAAATTAAATCTATAAACTTTCCTGGATTTAAGATCGATAGAATCGCATCTTATATTAATCACGATAGTTTTCATAATAATAAACAACTAAATGTAGAAATTAAGGATGAAAATAACATAGAAATAAATGGACACACAATTCGGTTATTAGATAACCGAATTCCAGAAAAAAATATGTGGAAAGATTCCGAATCGGAATATGTATTTGAAACTACTGGAAAATTTTTGACAAAATTTAAAGCTAAAGAACACGATGCTGAATATCTAATTATGTGCGCGCCAAGTGGAGATAACACACCACAATACTTATATAATGGAAATCATTCAGAATATATAGGAGAAAATATTATTAGTAACTCAAGTTGTACTACCAATTGTATAGTGCCTTTAATAAAAATACTTCATGATTATTATACAATAGAAAGCTGTAATTTTATAACAGTCCACGCAGCAACAGCTAGTCAAAATATTTTAGATGGACCACATCTAAAAAAACGTAATCATAGAAGTGCATTTAACAATATTATTCCTGCAACAACAGGTGCAAGTAAGTCAGCAATAAAAATTTTACCACACCTCAAAGGAAAAATATACGGGACATCTGTCAGAATACCAACTGGAAACGTAAGTATGGTTGATATGAATGTTACACTACAAAAAGATGAATCTTTAGAAAATATTTTAGATGTTTTAAGAAATCATAAAGAAATTGTTGTATCAGATGATCCGTATTTAGTAAGCAGCGATTTTATGACTACTACAAATCCCACAATTGTTGATTCAAATGCTTGTATGAATATTGGACCAAATCAATACAAATTTACAATATGGTATGATAATGAATGGAGTTATTCTGCACAAGCATTGAGTATGTTAGAACATATGCACAATTTCAATACAAATTCTATTTTACCCATAAACAGTTATATATAAATATTATATTTATATCTTTAATGAATGTAGAAGTTCCAAATCCGGATGATGAATTGCTTCAACAACCAATTCCAGCAGCACCAAGAATTTCTATTGTAAATACAACAGAAGCCCACAATCTGAGAACATATATTGAAGAAAATCCGGAATTATATGATATGTTAAAAGACGCATATAAACAAAATCTTCCTTCTTATACTACTTATATTCATGTATTTGGTCGTGAAGAAAAACATTATGGCTCTATGTATGAACATGTGAATAGGATTAAAGAAAATTTAACAACTGAACAATATACTCAAATAGTTGATGAATTCAATGATAAATATATTAACAAAAATGTATTGACAGCACTGGAAAATAATAGTTATGCTCAAATGATTGAGAAATTACCATATTTGCGAGGGATGATTACTGGTGTTGAATTACACAATAATGACGGTTATGATTCTTTTAGAGAACACGTATATGTACCTAGAATGGTGGCGTCTGCGCCAGACACAAATATTGAATCTATTACAAATGATTTAGAAGGAATGTCTCTTAACAATCAAGATCCATATGGAACATATGCATTATATATTAATATATTGGTTGAATTAAGCAAAGAGTTTACAAAAAAAAATTACAATGCAGTACGTTTTGGAGGAGGAAATTATATTGCACATAATCTTGAGTCTCTTTTTCATATTCAATTAATTGGTATTTTTATTCTTTGTGATCATTATTTTGATAAAATAGAGTTTCTTTTCCAAAAATATGCTGGACCTAATAGCAATACAAAAAAAATGCTTGAAGATAGAATTGATTTCTATAATGGTTTAATTGAAGGTAGAAACCATAAGATGAAAAGTGGTTTTATTTCCACCGTTCCTTTGTTATTTGATTTAAAATATAAAACTAAATCTAGCGTTGCTTATGAGAATGAAGTCGATATAAGAGACCTATTTTTCAGAAAAGATTTATTATATATGCGTTTAAAAAAGGCAAAACAAGATAGAGCCGATTTTAACAAAAACAGAAACGCAAACAAAACATTTTCTAAATTATTTCTAAGACAAAGCAAATATATTCCAATTATTAGTGCAAGTTCTTTTATAATGAAAGGCATTATAAAAGCGGCGAAAGATGATCCCTCATTTCTGAATACAGATTTAGCACAAGAAATTGAGAATATTAAATTGAATTTACCTAATGAGATTCTATTAAATTTTGTTTTTAAACTATCGGATGATAATTTTGAAAAGTATTTTGAAAAATGGCTCAAAACTTGTAACCGTGCATCTCTTAAAAAAGTTTTTAAAATATTGAACGATAACAAACAATATACAGAATTATATAATACACCAAAAGGAACGAATAATGATTGGATTGAAGAATTACTTTCTCTATTTGAAATAAGAGCATCAGAAATAGCAAATGCAAGTCAAGGTAAAGTACAACTACCACAAGAAACTATGGATTTAATTTATCAATTTGCACACAAATATTATGGTGGTAAACGCAGAAAGAGTTATATTAAATTGAAGTACAAAGGAGGCACCAGTGGTGAATATATACAAAAAATTAATAAAAAGAAAAATGCATTATTATCACAAATTGATGAAAATACTAACAAAATTAAAGATGCACAAGACGCACAAGACGCAGCAAAATCAGCCATGGACATGGAAACACTACTAATGCCACCACCACAACCAGTCATACCCACACAGGAAAAATCAGATAGTCCACCGGTTATAGCTCGAAAAAAACAAAAGCCACTTTTAAAAAAATTTCAAAGAGGAGTTTCTTTACCTATGATGCCAAAGATTGAAGGAGGAACAAATAGAAAGAAACATTATACTCTTAAAAAGAAACGCACCGCTATTAATCGCAGTCGGCGTAATTATCTTAAATAACTAAGAATATTTTTATTAACACTTTGCATTGGTAATTCTTTTTTTACTGAAACACGAATTAATGCATCATCGATTTTTTCTTGTTCTATAAGGTTTACAATTTTTAATATCCAATTATGTTTGTCTGATGCATTTACAATATGTGCTTTGATTTCACTTACCTGCTCGTCCGTCGGCGTCCTTAAGAGCTCGTCAACCGTGTGCCACCAATCCTCGCCCAGGGTGGCGGCGAGGTCGCCCCTGCGTTTTTCAATTTTGGCATGATATTTAAGCTTTTCAACACATAAACTTAATGCTTTATTAACATTTGCTCCATCTTTAATTAAAGACTTTGCTTTGTTAATAAATTCCAAATTGTTTTCTTCATCACTCCACACCGCTTCATCCGCAATATGATATAAATCATTATAAACGGTATACATTATTCTTATTAATCAATAAAGAAGGGTCATCATTTTTATATGTTATCATAATAATGACAAGTAAACTTTCTGGCCGGCGCGCCAGCGTGCGCCGCGCCGAGTCAAAAAATCCGTTTGTTGTTTTATTTTTCTTAATTTCTTTTAGTATATACACCTTTTATTGTATTTATCATCAAGGTTCATTTGTTAGGGGTCTAGGTTGGAGGTCCAGAGCAGAATATCCATTATCTTATAATATAACTCTTGCTTTTGCTATTATTTTACCAGCTGGAATAATAGTTAAACATATTATTTGGCATATAAAAAAGAAGAGAAACGCCACTACAGACCCACGGGTCTGACAACATAACTAAGAATATAATTATTGTGTACTAATTCTGGTTGATATACCCATAGAATATAGTTCTTGCATTAATAATTTAAAAGGATACGGAACACTTACTTTTTTAGGATTACCATCGCATATAATACCTTTTTCAGGATTATATGGAACAATCTTTCCAGTATTTTCATCAATAGTCATTTCATATATACTTGATTTTTCACAATAGACTTCCTTGACAAATGAACTCATACCATGCGCAAGAAGCCCATCGCGTTCCATTTCACCTACTTTTAGACCACCGCCGCGAGATCTTCCTCCTAAAGGTTGTTTTGTAATACCATCTTTAGGTCCATCAATACCTCTTGCATAAATCTTATCAGCAACCATTTGTTTAAGTCTTTGATAGAAAATTGGTCCCATGCACGCATCGTTACACACAACCTTACCAGTTATTCCTGAATATAACTTATATTCAGAATTAGGGTCGTGTTTACCTTTTTTCAATAATTTCATAAGTATTTCATGAGGATATTCTATACCATTGAAATTATTTACTTCTATCAATTTTCCATCATATAAACCAATATTTCCACAAAGCATTTCTAATAAGTATCCAATTGTCATACGACTCGGAAAGGAATGCGGATTAAAAATAATATCAGGACATAATCCATCTTTTGTATATGGCATATCCTGACTTGGTACAATTATTCCAATAGTAGCTTTTTGCGCGGCACGCGAAGCAAACTTATCACCAACAATTGGGAATCGAACCTCTCTTGTCAACACTTTACCAGTTCTAGGAAATTTATTAGACAAATATACTCTTTCAACATATTCGTTATCATGAGCATTTTTAGCTATAATACTCTTATCAACCCAATCTCCTTTTGTATTAATCATATATGCTCCAATAAGAACAGTATTTTTTTGTATTAAAACATTTTCCTTAATAATACCATTTTCATCAAGCATAGAATAATCCCAACTTTTATTCATTCTTACTATTTCCTTTTTAGCATTTTTAGGGTTAATTATAACTACATTTCCCACTCCACTTTTCTTACCACTTTTGTTATTAAAACTTCCAGATTCCTCCTTAATAGAATGAGTACTATAATAGCTGGATGTAAATAAACCTTTCTCCAATGCAGATTTATTAATTATTATAGCATCTTCTTGGTTATAACCACTACACGCTCCAATAGCAACCAATACATTAATTCCATAAGGCGCTTTATTGTCATTAAGTTTTTTTACTATTCCTGTATGAACAATTGGGCATTGTCCATAATGTAATAAAGATGCTTTTTGGTCCATTCTATTATTGAAATTCGAAGCATATACAGATACACTTGCTCTTGACTGTTGACATGCATAAAGATTTCTAGCTATTGGATTATGTTCTATAAAAGGTAGTGTTAATGCGGTTAATCCTAAAGATGCTGTTTTGGATATTTCAAAATGTGTACAAGAATCTTCAGAGCCCCATCCAATTAATAAATGATCCGCTTCATTAGGATCAATATATTCACATCCATTTTTCAAAAGAACGTCAGGATCACAACCCAATAACTCTATTTTCTTGTCTAATATTTTTCTATTTTTTAATCGAAGTGGCCGAATAAGACGACCACCAGTTGTAAGTATTCTTACTTCAGAATGTTTAATATTCCATCCAAGTGAAAATGACCAATGAATATCCATATCATTAAGGTCTAGTCTTTTCTTTCTAAAAGACTTTATAAATTTTAAAACATCATTATGAGTACCAATCCAATTACCATTAACAAATATGTTAAAGACGTTCTTAGTATATAATACATTATAACTATTAGATAAATCATTAAATTTTTTATCGTTTTTTATCCATTTTATTAAATCATCACTGCTCAATTCTTCTGTTACTGTACAAGTTTGAGCAAAATGTTTGTGTTGTCCAATTGAAGAACCATCTGGTGTTTCCACCGGACAAAAATATCCCCATTGTGAATTATGAAGTCTACGTTGTTCCATAGTATTGGGTCCATCATTTAGATGTAAATGAACTCTTCTAAGATGAGACATTGCTTCCATAAATGTATGTCTTAAATACGTTTGTAAAACACCTTCATTTCGTGGAGAAGATGGGGTTTTTCCCCACTTACCCATAAAAGAACGATTAATATTAGACATTAATTCGGAATTATCAAATAAATCTTGACTATTCTCTAAAATTAGATTCATAATATATCCTGCTGTTAGCTCGTTCTTTGGGGTTTTATCCAATTCAATCAATCGGTCTGTTTTTCCTTTTACTTTTATTAAATATTCTTCATAAAATTCTCGAAACATATCATTCATAATCTTTCCCGGTAATCTAACACTTTTATAAACTAGACTATCCCTATCTGATATTTTAATAAAACCCAACTGTGTCAATAACAAATTACGAGTCATATATCCAAGAAAATATGACTTCTTATTCAAGTTTTGAATATAATCATCACTAGAGACAATATGAGGTAGAAATCGTCTATTTAATATATATAAAAGATTTCCTTTCCATCTGTTATCTTCAATTTTTGTAGCTGGCCATTTAGTTAATATTGATAATGCTCTTAATGCAATTTCTTGAGTATATATTTCATTTACATCTTTTATACTTGGCAATAGCTGTTCAAATAATAACTCTCCAATTTGTCCTGGATTAACTCCACAAATAATTTGCAATATTTCTTTTTCTGTTTCAACTCCCAAAGCTTTAAATAATAATATCAATGGTATTTCACTTTTTAAATATGGTATTCTAGCATTTATAGTATTATTATCTCTATTAAAAATTAAATCAAATCTTTCTGGCATTGCAGACGCAAAAGCACTATTAATACTTGCAACTAAGCTGTTTTTCACATTATCTACATGAGTATATATCAAATTTTTAGCAGAATCTTCTTGAGATAATACAATTTTTTCAGCACCATTAATAATGAAGTACCCCCCTCTTTCATGTTGGGATTCACCAACATTACTCAATTCTATTTCACTCATGTTATTCAAAATGCAATACTCAGAATGCAACATGGTTGGTATATTTACTAATTTTAACACCTCGCTCGTGGTGATCGCGTCGCCATCACCATGAGACACAATAATTTCAATTTCAACCTCTAAAATACCATTATATGTATGTCCATTTAATCGCGCCTCCATTGGTGTCATCTTAGGCGCTATATATCTAATTTTCTTTCCAGTTTTACCACCAACATGAAAAAACACTTTAGTTTTGTAATCTTTACCATCTTTATTTTTTAAGACTCTAACTGGGTTTATAACTTCATTTACGATTCTATACAAGTCCTTATTTATAAAATTGTTAAATGATGTTGTATTATGTCTTGTTAATAACTTTACCATACCCTTTAATCTTAGAGTAGAAATTATATATATAAATTCTACGTATTTACATCATTATTCATTTTAAATGGTTCTCTATATGCTAATTCTTTTGGTTTAACAACATGAGAGCAACATCTACTTGGAAAAGATAAACCACATGGATGACTTGATTTTATCGAAACATCTCCGTTCTCTTCAATTTCAAATCGAATATTTCCATAAATATTGTCTTTAACTAAAGGATTACCACCCAAATAATCTTCCAATGCGAAATACCCAGTTTTACTTAAAGAATCTCTTATAAAATCCATTAAAATTGATCTACAATTATTAGCATCATTTGTACTAACCGGACTAAAAGGCTTTCTAAAAAATTTACTTCCACGTTTTTGATATATATTATTTATTTCATTTGCAGTTGTTTTGGACATTTTAAACCAATTTGTAACATTATGATACATATTTGGCAAGAATTTTAAATTTCGAGGATAATCATTATGGTATATAACCCACTTATTTGCAACGGGTTCCCGTATAGCATTAAACATACGTAATGAAACTGCTAATGGGTTTGATAAAAAAAAACTATCCTCCCTGTATGGTTCATCATAACCAAAACCAATTGTCTTTGTCGCGAGTACTGCGAGCTCGTGCTCTCCTGAGGCGGGACGCAACCTTAAATAAAAATGTCCATTTACATACGGAGAGCGCTCCACACGTATGTAATCACCTTCAGACAATTCATACATTATATTTATTAGATAAGAAACATGTTATATCATGAATCAAATTCAAAATGAACACCTGGTTCTATCAACTCGACCGGGGCATCCACAGTGAGACAATTACGGGGCGACTCGGGCGGAGACTCGGAGGAAATCGACCGCAATACCGATTCTTCTTCTATATATTCTGAATTATCATATATGAAATCTTCTTCAAAATAATAACCACCTTCACCTTCTTCTGAAGATGAACAACAAATAAGATTTACGTACAATTTGTGATATTTAGATTTGAGCAAAGGTATTATATATTTAGGAAATGCCTCGGATGTGTCAGAACTACAGAAATAATTAACTAAAAAATGCATTCTTTGCTTTTCTAAAATATCTGCCAAATAATCTATTATTCTCTTTAATTCTTTAATTCTACATTTCATTGACTCCATATCCTCTAAATATTCATTCAATGGTTCAAAATCTAATATATCAGAATTTATTAATGAACATTTCAATCCATAATCCTTTCCGTGTTCTGAATTAGCATTTAACTTTGATATTAAAACATAATATTGAATACGTAAATCATCGTATTTTAAAATTAATTCTTTAATTATTTGTTTTGTATGGAAATAATCATTGCTATTTGACATAATATTTCATTATATTATTATTCCATTTTACAATATAAGAGTATAGAGTCCTTTAAAAAAATATAACAATGAAAGTATTGAAAATATTTTTACTTTTTCAAACTGTAGCATCTCTTTTACAATATTCTACAAAACCAGTATTTATTACTGGTGCAAACAGCCAAGTTGGCAGACGTGTCGTAAGAATACTAGATAATAACAATGTTGCTACCAGATGCCTTGTTCGGAATTATGACAAATCTAGTTTTATTTTTGATAATACATTACATACTGAATTCATAAAGGGTGATGTAGTATCTGGAGATTTTTTGGAACATATTATGAAAGACTGCTCGATGTCTATTAACTTACATGGTATAATTAGAAAATCGAATCCATTAAATTCTCATTTATTTTTGAATAAATACGACCACCCATATTATGTAAATTATGTATCAATGAATAATATCATTGATTCATGTAAAAGAAATAATATAGAACGTATTGTTAGAATGACTGGTCTCGCAACGTCTTTTCGTAATTTTCACCCCATATCACTTATATTTGATGGATTTTATAGTCAAAATGTACATTGGCATAGACAGGCAGAACAGGCAATAATTGACTCTGGGATTGATTATTCAATAATAAGGGCCGGAGGTATTAGAGATGTGTTCTATAAAAACGTTGAATTAAAAGAAAATAGAGTACCTGCACCAGGTCTAATTGATTATGATAATTTAGCAAATGTTGTAATTCAAGCTGCATTTCCAAATATGAATTTCATTCACAACTCTATATCAAAACCCTTTGACTTTAATAATAATATAATTGCATGCAGAGGAATATAATTATCTTCTTGGCCATGGGAACTTAGGCATACGCGATCTCTTCATATAATTATAGTTTGGCCCACCATCTCCAAATAAACCACTTAAATATTCTTTTATATCATCACCATATTTATTATAAATACCAATTCCTATTGCAAGTGCTATAAATGTAACTAGTAATATTGATAATATTTTGTTTCTTTTCTTTTGTTTTTTAATAGCTTTTTCTTTCAATTTAATACGTCTTTCTGTTTCGTATTCTAATTTCTCAATTCTTTTATTTTCTCTCAAAAATTCTTGAATCTTTTGTTCTCTTAATAATTTTTCTCTTTCAGCGAGTTCTAATAAATCTGTTTTTGCGGATAATAACAGACGTTCTCTATCAGCAACTTCCTGTCTATGACTCTCTCTTACCTTGTTTAATTCATCCTCTAACATGGCCTCGAGCTCGCGTTTTGTTTTATTTTTATATCTTTTAAAGTTTCCAATTACATTTTTAAACAATGATTTTAATCCACTAGAACCAAATTCATCTAAATCTTCTATACCAGAAAGTCTCTCATATACCAATAAATTTATTTCGGTTGGTGTTAACATCTGAGTAAAATATTTCAAACCCACATATTCTATTCTGATTCCTCCGCTGGGCGGAGAACCTGGTAATTTAATCATGGAATTATCAAGAAATGCCTTCGAACGAGTATTTGCTTTCAAAATTACTTCACTAAGCAATTGTCCATTAATATATACATTTACAGTATTTCCATTTACAACCTCACATAAATTATAAATAACACCATTTTCCAATTTTAAAAATTGGCTAGAATCATAAAATGTATTTATTATAATTTCATTCTTTTTATTAATATGTAAATTGTAAATACCCCAAGTCTTCACTTTTGCAGTTCCATTCCAATTTCCAAGATTATATACCCGAAAACGATATTCACGACTAAAACCAGTAAACTCTTCGGCTTTTTTGACAATCTCCGCTGAAGCTTCTGTAAAAGACATTCCTGATAATGCATCCCCGACATTCGTGACGTTCTCGTCGTCGCCGTCTATAATATTTTCAGATGCGTCTATAATATTTTCGGATGCGTCTGCATTCACCGGCGGCGGCGCATCTGCGACGCCTGACTCGCGACGCTCGTGGTATACATTTACTTTTATTCCTTGTTCAAAAGTTACACCATTTTCATCAAATACCATAGACGTTCCATCTGAATCAGGATGCAAAGTAAACTCTCCAAAATCACCAGTTTTTGTAAAATTTGCTTGTCTAAAAGCTCTCGGCCCAACCATTAGTATTTCACGATTTTCATATAAATGTCTTATATTATCAGGATGTAACATAGATTTATATATTCTAACCTTTCTCAAATAAATTTCGGCAATTTTGTTATTTCTCATTCTTTGTATATACAATTTGGTCAAGTCGTGGTTGCTGGGCTTCGCACTCTTTTTGCTATTGGGATTGCTCTTGTCCCACTCGGCGGCGTACGTCCATACTCCATTCTTTCCATATATTCCTTCAAAATCTCCAAATAATGATGTTGCATGAAAAACCATATCATCTCTATCATCATAATCATCACGTAAATATAGATTTCCAAAAAGCACTCCATTTATATATACGCTAATGGCTTTCGTTTTGGTAAAAACATAAGCAATTTGATTTATACCATCTTTTATTCCAAAATCTATGAAATCTCTTTGTTCAGAATCAAATGTATATAACGGACCAGTTCCAACATTAATTTTAAATTCTGAAATTAATTTTCTACCCTCCTCTGGTACTATATTTTTTATATCTATCTTCTTTGTTTTATTATCAAATATTAATCTTGGTAGACAAAAATGGTCTTTGTAGAGTTTAACTCTCCGTTCAGCACGACTTTGTGCAGTGCTTGCCTCAACACCTTTTTCGATATAAGATTGCTTGAGTTCTTCCTTCTCCTCTTCTACTTTAGCATTGGATTTTGCAGCACGAGCCATAACGATACATAACGGTATTTCCATTTTTCCATTGTAATTTTCAATATAAAACAAATAATTACTAACGACAGTAAATGGTTGTTTAGGACTTTTTTCTTTACCTCTCTTTCGTATTGGAAACATCCATTTCGCACCACCACCTGTAAAACCACGAAGACCACGCGGAGTCCATGCTCCCGGAATAACACCATCAGAAACATTCTGACCAGTTCTCTCACTCTTCAAAGGTAACAATGTCGCATACCCATAATCAGTACCATTACCATTCAAACCACCTTCAAACGCTTTTGAAGCATCTTCTAAAATAGACAGATTCATTGTATGGTCTGGAGATGGAAGCGCCGCCTGATCCTTGAGTCGTGCGTGAACACCAGCGATTGACGTGCCAAGTCCGAAAGATTCATGTGATGATTTCGATAAGTACAATAATACGATAATTAATAAAAGTGCACTTATAATTTTGATGTTATTGTTCATACTATAAGTTATCATTTAAAATATCAAGCTAAAAAATTGTTTAATATTAATATGTCTACATATTGCAAATTAACAGAGCACAATAAAGACAATAAAAGAGTTTATAGAAGGTGTTCCATTACAAATGATAAATCACTTGATTCTGATGGGTGTGTATTCGATAAGAAAAAAAAACACTGTTATACTAGAAAAAAAACAACAAAAAAACAACCAGGTAAAAAAATAAGTAGAAAACGAGTGAGTGCGCCGGCGACTGCCGCCGAGCCACCAAAGCTACTAATACCAATTGACTATCGAAACAATATTGATTTAAATATGGTAAAGAAATACAAAGAATTTTCAAAACCAGTAGCCACGTCCGAGAGCGTGCCGATTCGCTCGCCGATTGATGAACTACATTCAAAATTAAAAAATAACTATTTTAAACCAAAATCTCTTGGTACATTTTGGTTAGACTTTTATATTAACAAATAGATGCACCTGTCATGCAGATACACCTTTAGAAAAATATAAATATATTAAGTATAATAAATGGTATCTCCATTAAAATATAATGCCGCAATTGAACAACATAAAAACGCCACCGAACTCGCATTACAAATACCAATAGCTAATTTTAGAGATGGATATGGATTTTGCGGAAGAGATGGACAACATGTTGATAAAGATTCGTTTTTGAAATATAATTCACTACAAACACAACACGGTAAAAAAATAACCCTTCCACAAGTTGGTTTTTTAACCGTACCTTTCCAAGGTGCTGGTCAAGCGTGTCTAAAAAAAGAACCGCGTCTAGAAGCACAATACTCCTATGCACCAAAAAGCACATTGCCTTCAGGAACAAGAAATAGAATTATACCATTAGTCGGATGTATTGCTAACAATATTCAAAAAGAAGAACACATCGTTCCAGAAACTGTACAACCAGATTGGCTAAGAGGAGGATATCCAAGCAGAAGATGCAAATACAGCAGAGCTAACCCACCAAAGCCAATTGACTCTCCACACTGGCCATTCCCAGCGGAAGAAAGTTAAATTGCACGACCCAGCGTGCACCGTTAGCCATCCAGTCCGCGAATGCGGACATATAAAGAGAAGAGTCTTAAAGTACAAACAAGGCTTGATAATAAATTCGCGGAGCACGGTCAGAAGCAATTCATTCTTTATAACCACCTTGTGTCCCATATCCATTATCCCAAGTTCTAACCTCGGTTTTTAATGCAATATCACTCGCTATATTTGATTGAGCTGATTTAAATTGAACATCAGACGTAAAATCAGTTTGGGCAACAGTATCGTTATCAAAATTATTCTCAATTAGATCAATATCAGGTATTTGCTTGTCATTTTCAATAACAGTCTCCTGAAGCGACGAATATGGATTGTCTTCTTGCACGGTCTCTTCGAGACTGACGGGCGCATGCACCACCGGTGCACCCTTCTTATTTTTATTTAATAAAGTAAATTTAGTTAACATATAAGAAAACCCAATTAATATAGCTATATAATGATCATAGCAAAATACTAAAGCCATTAGCGCTAGTACAACAAATCTAAATAAAGGATGGTCCATCAATTCTTCATCTATAAATTCTGGTAAAAAATCAATACCAATACAGCAATACAATACAATTAAAAAAGTCGAAATACCAGTTGATATACACAACTTCATTCTTTAATTATTTAAAAGAAAAAAAAACACATTCTGTTTATTTCAGCTCTAAATAATGAATATTATGTATTTTTTAATATTGGTTATAGTTAATGTCTTTTTGTTCATATGAAGAAGCATGGGGTAGCCCGTATGAAATTGAAACAGAACAAAAAAATGACCATGTTAAAAAACAACTTGAAGACCCTAATGACTACGAAGAATTTACAGGAGGTATGGTAGAAACTGCACCTTTAAAAGGTTCTCTATTAGGGGGAGTTATTCCAGAAGAACAATGGAAGACAAACACTCCACAATTATGTGAAAAAGATGACATCTCTTCTTTCGAAGCAAAGTTTGATCAAAAAATTGATAAACTGGTTTCAACATTAGAAAATTATGCGAATGGCATCAAAAAAAATATGGGTAATGACATCCCTACAACTTCATGGACAGATCTTCTATTATTTATAGCTTTGGGTATATTAGCAATTGTTATACTAGACTTATTCTTCAAATTTGGTAAAATGATTGTTACAACAAAACTTGAAGCAAAATATTCACAATCGCAATCTTTTGACACAGGCAGCACTGGGGGTGACTACTTCTCGAGAGCTCCCCAACAATTTAATAGATATGGAGGATATAGAATGCAAGGACCAGAATATGGTGGATTTAGAAGACACTAAATTTAACAATTTAGTTTAAGACTAAAAATATAAATTATTTTTAATAAAAATGCCTAGGAATAATGGTAAAGGTGGAAAGAACTATAAACGTTCTAAAAATTCATCATTTGGAAATGATAAAAGACAACTTGAATATAAAGAAGATGGACAAGAATATGCAAGAATTACCAAAATGTTAGGCAACAGTAGATGCGAGTGTAAGTGCAACGATGGGCGAACAAGATTAGGTATTATTAGAGGAACTTTAATTAAAAGAGTATGGATACAATTAAATGATTTGGTTCTAGTATCATTGAGAGATTATCAAGATGATAAAGCAGATATTATCCATAAATATAATTCCGAAGAAGAAAAGTCCTTAAGACAGTACGGTGAAATAGAACAGCTTTCAGGCACCACATCGACAGCTGACTATATTGATAATTCTATACAAGAATCAGATGATTTAGAAATCGATTTTGATGATTTATAAATTTAAATGTCAATTTTAAAAATATTCTTATATCTGTTACATTATGAAGTTTGCCTTTATCACTGGAATCAACGGCCAAGATGGTTCTTACTTAGCAGAATTATTATTGGAAAAAGGATATAAAGTTCACGGTTTAATAAGACGTTCCTCTCAAATTACAAGCCAAAGAATAGACCATATATTCGATAAATTAAAACTTCACTACGGAGATGTTACTGATATTTCTTGTATTATGTCTATATTCAATAATATTAAAAAACAAAATCCATCTGTTATAGAAATTTATAATTTGGCTGCGATGTCTCATGTTAAAGTAAGTTTTGATAACCCTGAATTTACATCACGAGCATCAGGAACAAGTGTTCTCAATATATTAGAAGCCATTAAACAATGTGACATACAAGAGATATCTAAATTTTATCAAGCATCCACATCAGAACTATATGGAAAAGTTCAAGAAGTACCTCAAACAGAAAAAACACCATTTTATCCTAGATCACCATATGGTGTTGCAAAATTATATGGATATTGGATTACTGTCAATTATAGAGAATCATATAACATGTTTGCCTGTAATGGCATTCTATTTAATCACGAATCACCAAGACGTGGACCAACGTTTGTAACCAGAAAAATTACTCAAACATTAGGTAAAATTTTAAAAGGAAAAGCTGACAAATTAGTTCTAGGAAACATAGATTCAAAACGTGATTGGGGCCATGCGCGCGACTACGTCGAGGGCATGTGGAGAATATTACAACAAAAAAAACCTTCCGATTTTGTTCTTTCAACAAATGAATATCATACTGTTAGAGAATTTGTTGAAAAAGCATTCGCACTTAGAGGTTTCAAAATTAAATGGAAAGGTACCGGTTTAAATGAAATTGGTTACGATGCTATATCTGGTAAAGAATTAATTTTTATTTCAGATAAATATTTTAGACCCGCAGAAGTAGATGAATTATTAGGCGATTCAAAAAAAGCAAAAACACTATTAAATTGGAAACCATCAATATCATTTGATGAACTTGTAAAAGATATGGTAGATTCAGATTGCCCAACTTAAGTTCTCGTCGCATCAATATCAATTACTACATTCGCGGAGGAGGCGCTGGCATCCGCGTCGACGTCGTCATGGACAACAGGAACACCAAAAGCCTCTCTTGCACTTATGTCCAGAGCAGAGTCATCATCCAGAGACACTCCCGACGCATCAGAACATGATTCCGATTCCTGGGCCTCTCGCTCTCGCTTAACAGATGAAAAGAAATAATGACCCAATCGTTTTTTACGGAGCCCCATCAAATACGGCATTGTTATCCAATCGCGAATGAAATTATAAAGAAATATATAACCAATAATAGAACCATAACTTTCCATATTGCTAAAAGACATTGCAGCTATTGCCATTGATAAACCAGGACTTTTCCTGAATATAACAAGCACAGCAGCATCTTTTTTTGATGTTTCTTCATTACATATTGGAATATGTGCCTTAAATAATGATACCGTTGTAATTATTATCATTGAACCATAATAACTATACGGATTTTTCGCAACAAATGACTCAGCAAACTCTTTACTAGAAAAAAAGAACCCCATAGCTGTAAATAATAAAATTATAGACCCATTTTGAAAATAATATCCAATTTTATCCACCAAATCGCTTCTCATTTTCTGACGCATTTTATACCCAATACCAATTATCATTATAACATAACTCATCAATATAAACATACGAAAATATGGCATTTTTATGGAATTCGCGGCCGATTTCACGCGCGACGCATAAACAGTCATCATTAATGTAAACAGAATAGGAGTTAATAATATCGATTGTACTAAAGATGCGATCGATAGAGCTAAAGCAAAAGGTACATCCGCATCCACAGTATAAGCCGAAACAGATGATGCTGCAGTTGCTGGTGTCAAAATTACAGTAAACATACCATATACCTGATAAAGTGGTGGTTTCATTAAAATTGCAAGAATCAATACATATAATGGATCTAATATATATTGATGCAAAAATACTATTGCAAATAGTTTTGGATGTTTTATATCAATATTTTCATATTTTATAGTCGTTCCCATTTTTATTAACAATAATGTCAATGCACCTGCTAATGTAAATGTAAACATTTGCATTACATCAACATTAGGCATTTTATAATTTATATTAAAAGCCTTTCTTTATCTCATCTATCCAGTACTTTCTATACAACTTTTCAAAATTATAATTTTTTTTATTTAAAATTTCTTTGTATTTTTCCTCAAGAAATTCTTTATTCACTTCTTTATAACTTTTCACTATTACCACTGGTAAATCATCAAATAATGAATCGATCGGGGTTGATAACATTATTGGTATTGTCCCAACCAATAAACTTTCCCAACTCCTATGCGTATCTATGCCACGACCTGGTGGGCTCACAGAAAATTTATATTTTGATAATAATTCTATATATTTCTCGAAATTCGCGGACGGTTGCTTCTCATTTAACCCAGTAAGTGCAAGTTGTTTAAGACACGCATGTCGTATATTTTTATGTGGAGTATACAATGAATTTCCCGTTGTTTGAGCAAAATTTATATATAATAAATTCTCCTTTCCGGAATATAAACGTTCACTTGGATTTATACAAAATTCATTAAATATTCTATAATGCGTAGTTACGTCTTCACCCTTAAATTGAGTTGTGTACCATTGCATTTTTGGACCAATAGGAAGTGGTTTTATTTTTGGATGAACTATACATGCATTTTTCGTATACCATTTCACCATGTTTGGGATTTCTAAAAGAGATTTTCCAATAGCCTCCGCAGGCGGCGATGGTGGATAATTTAAATATGGAATACATTGATCATCATTTGATACTGTTATTAATACAAATTTACCAGTTATATTCTTCAATTCATTTACATAACCCAATATTAAATCTGTTTTTATTAGTAAAATTTTATCTTTAAAATCACCTAATTTTTCTCCTCTTTTCTCTACTACTCTATCAGCCAGGCTATACCATGTGTCTACAGAGAAAAATAGTTTTCTATGAACATTATCTTCAAAAAACATACTCCAAGCCATTGGATGGCCTCTCAAATAATTTTTTGAAGCCCAACTATACTTACCAACTTTTTTTCTATCAAGACATAATTTATCTGGATTATAATATCCACATCGCATATGAGTAAATTTTTCATGATCTTTACCATTTATATAATTTCTATATTGAATATAAGTACTAACTGTTGATCCTTGTGAACCAATAAATAAATCAGCATATTCACATAGTTTTTTTTGTACAATAAACTCAGCTATATCTGTTTTATTAAACAATTTACTTAATTTTTGTCTATGTTCATTATTAATTAACTCGTCTGCAAATATTACTTTATTTTTAAATTTTTGAAAAAAAGGATTGTCTTTACGATCCGTCATTATTAATACTTTTGAATACTTGTTAAACCAAGGAGTAATGTTTCTCTCTATTTCATTGTTTGGTCCCGTTATACTATTTACTTTCTTATGATAATCACCAAATCTCAAATGAACTGCCAATATATGTTTATAAGGACCCAACTTTTTTGTCAATTCCTTATATATTTCTTCTATTGTGTCTATATTTTTACTTAAAATATTGCATATATTACTCATTAGCATGTAATTTTCTTTCTTTGTATAAATGTTTGTAAAGCATCTAGAAGCATTGCTCTTTTCTAGTTTTACTCTCTTTATATTTGGATTAAATAACTTATCCAATATACCACAATCTAACTCTTGACGAGAATGACAAAAATCTCTTCTATCAGAAGATAATTTTGGTGAAGATAATTCTCTATCTACAAAAACAACATTACTCATTTTTTGTTCTAGTTCTATTCTTGCACACCTAGGAACAGATTCAAATTTATGAACACTAAAACCATTCACTAAATATTTTGTAAAATCATTGGATAAATAATCTGTTAATACTCCATATGCACGATTTGGTTGACCACAATGAACAAGTGGATGTTGAACATACAGTCTCAAAGCTCTATTAGAAATGTTTGCTAAATATACTGCCATTTCAAGTGAAAATAATTGATTATAAAACCCGACACCAGTAAATAGTACAAATACTAATTCTGGTACACTAATTTTCATGTCTTGACTTATATAATGCCTCTCATTTACCTCCTCAACAGTAGGTTTACTCCCATCAATAGCCGTCTTCAATAATATTATACCATTTTTTGGTAACTCCCGTGCATGACCAAATGAATTCCCTTCTGGCGCCATGATATCCGCATATGATTGTCCACCATTAGGAAAGCCTTTAAATCCAATGTAAATATGATTTTCATCAGAAAAGAAAAAACAACCTTTTCCCTTTTTATGAACTATCGCACGGTGTTGCCTACCAATACTATGTTTCTTAACACATGTAAGTGGATCTTCCGTTTTACAAAATAAAATTTCGTACGGTTGACAACAATCTATTTCCCACTTATTCTGATCTGGTCTTACAAATTCTAATGTATAAGGTCCTATTTTTTGTCCAATACGATATTTCTCTTTTATTTCCGTGAGGCCTGTGGCCTCTTGCACCGCAATATCTGTATCCATATTACCAATCAAATTATTTATTATATTCTCCTTCACAAATATACTCCATTCACTCGTATTCATACGAGTCAAGTGTACTTGATGACACCCAGTTGGGTTCGGATGATATACCCTTTCTATAGCAAATTCTTTATGGTCAGCACTATTAAAATTTGGATATTTCAAATCCTTTTGAGAACAAAAAAAGATATCTTCATTTCCACGATGACCCTTCGAAAACGGAACATTTCTGTATTGTTCACACACTTTTATCATTGATTTTATATTTCTTAAAGAATAACCACCATTACCAGCAGGATAGCGAGCGCACTGATTACATAATGTCCATGGAGCACCGATGTAATCATATTGAAAATACTTTTCAGGTATTTTTTTTAAAGTAAGGGCATCTGTTTGATATATCAATATATGTGAAAAATTTAAAAAATGTTCATAAAATTGAGGCTGTTTTAGCAATATTGAATATGTTCCACGATCTAAATTAGCATGTTCCGTTTTAACAAAAATCAAGTTATTCCAGTCTTTGAATGTATTCTCTACAAAACTCGCATTACGTGTACCATATACAACAGCTATTCCTATTTCTTCGGGTTTATACACACGTAGTACTGCATTCATAACATATTCTATTTCCTTCATAACTCGAAACTCTATCAAACAAATTACTAATTTACCATCCTTCTTAAAATTCAATGGCAATGTCGGTTTAGGAATCATTGATATCAAATCATTGACTTCTTTTAACCGAGGATGCATTAATCTAATTGATTTTGTTTTTTAGTATAGATTATTTTAAAATCACATCTTACCGTTTGAATAAACTAGACGCTTATGGCTACGACGAAACCCACCGCCAGGTCTTCTTGCTTTTGGGTGAATATAGTCCATTAATTCTGTCCTTTTATGTTGATCACCAAATACCATCTCTATTGGTGTGCTTGGTCGAGAGCTTTTAACACTTCTCTTATTTTGAGCTTCTAATAAATCTCTCTTTGTTTTTTCAAGTATTTCTATGTTTTCATTATTATTTATATTTGTCAGTAATGCATCTATTGATTCTACAATAGAACTAGTTTCATTTATTGCAATAGAACGCAATAAAGATGCACTCTTTTCTCTCTTTATATCATAATTTATTGGTTTAGAAGATAAAGATAATATATGACCATTCTCGGGAAATTCTTCTAATACTTTCAATAAATTACCTCTTAAATCAAATACACATATTAAAGAGTTATCTCCAAACGAATGATTGTGCACATTTACTATTATCATAGATTCATCATCACACATAATACATGTATCACATGAATGATATCCTTCATATTTTGATACAATTACATTAACAGATATTGGGTCCGATGATACACCAGGCACTATAGCCCGACTATAAAAATTATTAAAGTGATTTTTGTAATACAACTTTTCTTGAACATCTATATTTAGAATTACTCCACCATCAATACGTAATAATGATATCTCTCCAGCAGAAGAACAAGTTAGTATTACATCCGGCGAAGCAGTCTGTGTCGGCTCCGCTAAACCAATAGAAATACTACCTAAAGTACTTTTTAAAAATCGGCAATCTGATACCATACCAGAAAATACCTCATTAAATGTATATAATATTTCAAGGTCTTGTATTCCTCCTTCAACAAGTTGTACTTTTGTATGATATACAACTATATTACCATCTTGATCACCACATAATAATAATTTCCCATCGTACGAAAAATTTGCACAACTTAAAATTCCTTCCAGTTCAACATATTGTTCATCATCATCATTATCAGTTACAAAATTAAAATCATAAAATTCATTCCCACCATCTAGTACAACAAGTATATATTCACCATTATTACTTATTTTCAAAAATTCTATAGAATTACTTGTACAAACATACTCATCCACTGGTGAAGAAATACTATCACTATTAATATCATAAATTAATACCTTACTATTTTCATCCTCTTCATCAATACTTTCATAATTTTTTCCAATTGCAACATACCCACTCGTCGCCGAAACGTCCATAGCCACCGCTCGACCAAGAATCCCGTCGTCATTCTGACCATCCATTTCTATTTTATGTATTTCTTCTCCAGTATTTGAATCAAATATGAATAGATAAAAATTACATAGAACAACGATTTTTTGACCATTAGAACAATATTGAGCACTTATAACATCTGTACATAATGACTTTTCATTTGGATTTTCAACAATTTTTTCTGAATATAGAGCACCAGACTTAATATCCCACTGCAATAACTTACAATTCTCTGTTAAAGACAATATTACATAGTCACTATTTATTTCATCCATTAAAATTATATATATTTTTTTGCTTAAACGAATCCTAATGTCAATAAAGTAATATCAAGTCAATATGGCCAAACAGGAATTGTTAGTGTCTGTACTTAAAAATATTGTATCGCAAGGTAAATTTCCACATTTTCACTTTTGTGGACCCCATAGCGATGATGTACTGGACGTTGTAAATGAAGTTATATCCGATCATTATGATAACAAAAGCATGATTATGCAAATACATATACTAGATAACATTAGCGAGTCACATTTGGTACAAATGATCACCGCATTTTGTAATCTACAACCAGTAGTTGCAGATAATGATACAAAACCAAAAGTTATAATAATACATCAGCAAAATGAGTCACTAAATGACAATTTTGTTCATTTTTTAGAAGATAGAATGTCCGAAAAGCGTGTTAAATTTGTATTTCTAACAGCATCCATGCATGTTGTACCTGCAGTTTTACTTAATAAAATGGTCAGTTTTACTATTCATCCAAAATCAAATACAAAAACAAAAGGGACATGCGTAGATTCAGGCGATGTTTTTTACAAATTAATAAATACAAATACAGATAATCATACCTACGCAGATACTATAATTCAATGGTCGCAGCTACACACTCTATCAATACCAACAATTATTTACGACACATGGTATGAAAATATTTTAAAATTAGCAAACAATTAACCTAACAAAAAAATATCGTTTAAATACAATGGGAAACAAATCTTGTAATAGCTGCACTAGATTACCATACGGTATGTTTCAAATTTTTTCTTTATCTGCTCTAACAGCTACTATTACAATAGCAGTAATTGCATACAATATGTCACAAATATGGAAAAAAGATTGGAAAAATTCAAGATGTAAATTACATGTTATGCCATTTGCATCATTAATAGAGCCTAATAAATCAGTTGTTGATAATTATAAAGAATGTATGAAAATGAAAATTGATCCAATCGTTAAAGCACATACGCAATATAAAATGAACAAAGAAGCAGAAAAAGCAATTCGAGGTACTGAAAAACTGAATCAACAAGCTAAGGAAGCCAAAGATGATACTGAAGCGTCGAAGGGATTTCTTCAAAAACAATTAGATGAATTGATTGATTTTTTTGATAGAATATTATTTATAGGTAAATATACTGCTCATAAGATTCAAAATTTCTTTTACAAAATAGTCGCCTTAATATGGTCGAATTATTACTATTTGATTACGAATATTAACACAGTTATATTACAAATCGCTAATTTTCAAAAAATGTTTGTGGCCATGAATACATTGGCAATTGTTGTTACCATATTTACAGCTCTGTTTCCACCACTTCTCCCTGTTACAATACTAATGACAGCGATTGTAGTTGCAGTTAATTTAACAGAAAAATCTGCACAAAAAAGAGCTTATTGCTGCTTCAGTCCGGAATCACGATTTCTACTTCACGATTTAACTGAGAAAAATATAGAAGATATATCTTTATCACAAAAATTATACGGTGGCGGTGAAGTAACAGGAAAAATAACTCTAATGAATAAAAATATTCCAGTTTATAACATTGGTAATGTTTTCGTAACGGGTGATCACCTTCTTCAAACTGATTTGGATCCATCATGCCATGGTAAATGGAACTATGCTGGAGATATAGCAAATATTTATAATAAACCAAAGAAAATGACAGATATCGTTCATTGTTTAGTTACATCGAACAATGTTGTTTTCTCTTCCGATTTAACCATGTTTACAGATTACGAAGAAACATCTTCGCCAAACATACAAACATTGATTTCTAAAGTCATTTTAAAATCATTAAGACAGTCACAAAACACAAAAGACTCAAAATTTAATCTTAATAAAAAATACGAATTAGGTGAAAAAAATAACTGTTTGTCACCAAAAACACCAATTAAAATGAATAATCAAACTTATTCTACTATTGAAGATATTCAAATCGGAGACATACTATCACATAATAATAAAGTTATTGGGAAATATGAATGTAATACAAAAGATATTCAATTTTTCAATATCGACAATGTAGTGATTTCTCCAAGAATCATATGCTCAAAAAATGGTTCAGCGTGGAATAAGATTTATAATTTAGGAAAACAATCTCCATTGACATTTGAAAAAGGTTATCATTTAATAACGGAAAATCATACAATACAACTTTCAGATAATTTGTTTATTCGTGATTTTATTGAAACATCTGATGAAAAAATACAAAATTATATCTCAGATATAGTGTTGCAACACATTTCACCAAAAGACCCACCAGCAAAAATAATACTCTATTCTTAATTTGATATTAAGAGTAATAGGCAATATACATAAATAAATGGTTAGATTGCTTTTTTATTTAAGTTTTATTGTTCATGTAAAATCTTTATTATATGACAAACCTATATTCATCACGGGCGCAAATTCAAAACTTGGTCAGCGAGTAATAAATAAATTGAATATGAGAGGAGTAGAAATGAAGTGTTTGGTAAGAAATACGCAGAAGGCGGAGAGATTATTTCAAAATATGGATTGCGTCGAATTAGTAGAAGGCGACATTCTAGAATATGATTATCTCAAAAATATAATGAAGGAATGTGAAATGTCAGTGAATCTACATAGTGTAAATCGTGTTAGTAATCCTTTTCGAAGGCATAATCACAATTACGATATAATTACAAATTCACTTGATAAAAACCATCCTTTTTATGTCAACTATATCGGTATGAAGAATATTATTAAATCATGTAAGGAAAACAATATTAACAAATTAATTCGTACGACGGATAGAGCTACAGCTTTGGCGCCTTATCATCCAACATCATTATTATTAGACTCATTCCATTCAGATCAAATATTCTGGCATCGTCATTCCGAAAATGACATTATTTCATCTGGACTAGTGTATACAATAATCCGACCCGGTGGAATACACAATAAAGACTATGATGCAGTCGAATTAGAACACGAAATTGCAAAAGGACCAACAAAAATTGGAATCAATAATCTTGCTGATGTTATAGTTAGAACGATCTTGCCATCGGAAAATCATATTGAACCTGAATTTCCGTTCGAGAATCAAATTATCGCATGTCACGGATACAACACTCCGATAAAAAAGGCTACTTTAAGAATTTTGCATCCTTAAAAATACAGGCCCATGTCATAAATTGGTTCTTTTTTTAGAAACGTCTGTAATAATACAATAACAATGCTTAAGGTATTTTAATATTTATTTAAATATGGAGGATACAATTCTTGTTCCTCGGAGCGAGAGCTGCGGCGGGCCGGCTCTCAAACTATTTAACGATAATTTTATAAACTCAATTAAATTTAAAAATTTACCAAAAAAATACGAATTAATCGGAAAAGGAAGCTATTCGAGAATAATTATTTCAGAAGAGATAGAAAACGATAAAGTCATCAAATGCATAAGAAAGTCTTCCGTTCAATCAAATAATAGAAAATATTTAATTAATGAAATAAAAATTATGAAACAAATTAATAATGATTTGATTGTAAAAATGTTTGATTTATTCCAATCAGAAGATTCATTTAATATTCTACTTGAAAGAGGAATAATGGATTTGTTTGTTTTTTCAAAAAATAAACAATATTCCAAAAAAATTTGCAATTTTATATTGAGAGATTTATCTATTTCAATTGAATATATTCATTCAATGTCAATTTACCATCGAGATATCAAATCAGAAAATATACTTATTTTTAATGAAAATGAAGACCATTATCAATTTAAATTGTCTGATTTTGGCATTTCAATTGTTGATAATGATGCTGGAATTGGAAAATGCGGATCGATCGGATTTAATTCTCCAGAAATGTCTAATAAAATACAATTTAGTAGAAAAAAAGCAGATTATTGGGCGTTTGGAGCTGTAATATTAGAGCAATTGCTTGGACAGGACAGATTCGTTAACGAATGGTTAATGTTATATTATGATAGAAAACATAAAAAATTATCAAACTTATATGAAAATGCTTTAAAAATATTCAAAAAAGAGGGATTTGATTTTGACTGGAGCATTTTAGATAATTTATTGAATATTGATCCGAACCGGCGTTACTTACCGAACAACACTAAAATTATTAACAATTTTACAAATTTTTTAATAAAAAATAAATCTATTTAATAAACTTTATGAAAATCTTCTCTAGTCCAAATTGAAGTTCTTTTTAGAATTCTTTTCGGTAATTCATGATTAATGGAACTAGCAACTTCTTCAGGTAAAAATACAGTTAAAGATAGTTTTCCTTTATGGTTATTTGTTGAAACATAATTTTCATTGATTAGTTTAGGCATTGGAATATCCCAATAACCAAATAGTTTATAAGACTTAATATCTTTTATGGCTAAATCATAATCTGTTCCATTAAATTTTATGTTATAATTCCCTCTTTTGAAACTAACTTTACCCAAATCATCAACTTTACATAACAAATGCACTCTTAATATATCAAAATCATTT